>Ga0326513_10002557_pt1 | contig 13403 bp, 8 predicted proteins | sample 2_2465_0518_D_FD_203654 | JGI IMG/M metagenome (GOLD analysis project Ga0326513, IMG submission 203654) | Bovine rumen microbial communities from UC Davis, California, United States - 2_2465_0518 | ecosystem: Host-associated > Mammals > Digestive system > Stomach > Rumen | place: USA: California...
CGGCCGTACTTGCCGGCCGGGGCATGGTGCGGCAGGACCTTTGAGAAGTCGAGGGCGGAGTCTGGCTCGATTATCGGCTCGTTTGCAAGCGGTATCCACTCCGGCCCGGCGGATATTGTAACTGGCTTGCCGTCGTTCAGCGCCAGAATCCCGTCGGCCGGCGTATAAAAGGCCGCGCGAACCGCGTATTCCCTGCCTCCGGCAACGGGTCCCTCGGCGAAGAAGAGCCGAATCGTGAAGTTGTTCCCCCCCCAGGCGCGATTGTCCTGCAAAAGGATGCGCGTCGGATTGTCGAACGCAATGCGCAGGCGGTCGGCGCCGGTCCGGTCGCGCAGTATCAGCTCGGAAACCGGCCCGCGGAAGAAGTGCATGCCCCTGCATTCGTCAGGGATGGCTATTTCACGGCCATCGACGAGGGCCGTCGCGCCGGCGAAGACGGAAATGTCGAAGTTTCCGGCGACGCACAGTTCTGCAAGCGTTGTGTCGGCTTCGGGAACGGCGAGCCATTCGCCCCGGACGCTGCCGTCGCCCGGCATTGAAAAGCGCACGCGGCCGTTTATCCTCGGCAAGCCGGCGCGCTTGGAGGTCTGCATGGAGAACGTGCGCCAGCCGCCGGCATCCTGCTCCATGCCGCCGGACGAGCCGTGGCTGACCCACCCCTGCTCGAAAAGCATTGGGTAAAACGAGACTACGGGGAGCGCGATGCCGCCGCCGAAGACCACGGACGCCGGGACTGCCTTCACGGCCGTCCCGATTTCCGCCGCGGATACAATTGCCTTCGCCGGTTCGGCGACTGTGTTTGAAAGCGCGCTAAGAAGTGCCAGCGCGACGAATAGGTGTGTCGTTCTTTTCATGTCAATGGGGTTTGGTTAAAAGAGCGTAAAAATGTGGCCGGCGGGCGCTCGTTCCCGCCGACCATCATTATACCACAAACTGGTTTCAAGAGGCGCGCTAGCGCACAACCAGCATGAACGGATGCGTCTTGCGGAATTCGATCCTCACCGTGGCGGGCGAGATTCCGGCCTCGTAGGTGTAGGTGGAAGACTCGGCCGGGGTGGCGTCGCCCCATGTGCCGTCCGCCTGGAGCGCCGCCACGCGCACGAAGTTGGCGCCGGCCGCGCCGGAGAAGACATGCGACCCGAAGACCTGGTAGGCGGTGGCGGTGTCTTCGGCAAGTTCGCCGCTGAATTCGTTCGCGACTACGACGACATTGGTGGTCGCGAGCGCGCCGAAGTAGCGTGCCGAATCGACCGAGCGGTTCCACGCGAGTTCGTCTTCGGAAAGCATGCGGTCATAGAGGCGGACGCTCTTGATAGTGCCATAGAGCGGATCTCCGCCTCCGCCGCCCGTTAACGCTCCGACGCCCCAGCGGGTGGCCGGCGCAGACGCGTCTTTCGATCCAACCGACCAGTCCATGCAAGCCTGGTGCGCCATGGTGTTTTCCGTCGTCGGATAGGCCGTTCCCTCGACGAGCGCCGCGCGGTTGCCGTTGCGGATGGCCGTGAGATAGGTGGGATGCCCGTCCAACCCGACGAAAACGGATCCGCGCAAATTCCATGCCGCTCCAGTCATATCTGAAGTGTGGTGCTGAACAGTGCCCATACCGTCGCCCTTGAGCCAGATGCTGCCATAGGAGATGTGGTCTATCGGCGAGACATAAGTTCCATTGTGGGAGCCGTCCTTGTTTATGGCGAAATCCACATCGCCAAGCGTCTGCATCGTGTAGGCGTGTCCTAGCGAGAACGTGGCTGCGGCCCCAGTCGCGAATACGGCGTTGCTCGCAAAGAAGTAGCCGTCATCCATCCAGTGGCTTTCGCCCGATGGATTGCCGGCGAGCGTCGCGTCGCGGCCATTGCCGGAGAGATCGCTCCAGACGGTGGCGGAGGAATCGTGGGCCGTGCCGGCGTTGAGCAGGCCGTCGAGATGCAGCTGCATGCCGCCCGCCGCGTAGTCGGCAAGCGCGTAGTCGGCGGCGGTGCGGATGCCGGCGACGGGCTTCCAGAGCCAGGTCAGGCGCACGGACGGGAGGGCCGCGCTTGTCGCGGCCGCAGTGTATTCGGCGACGTTCCCGTCGCCGCACATGACAGGAGACTGCGCGCCCCAGGAGGAGGAGGCCGCGTCCCAGATCTGGAGCTGGTAGCCAACGCACTGCCACTCGATGCCGCGCACGGTCTGCGTGCCGGCGCCGGCGGAGAAGGTCCAGCCGTCGGGGAAGTAGATGCCGGAAGGTTCGCGGCCTTCAAGTCCGTCGATGGCGCTCTGCACCACGACGCATCCGGTCTCGGGGATGTTGCCAAAAAACCGAGCCTCGTCCACCGCGCGGTTGTGCGCGAGCTCCGCTTCCGTGAGAAGCCGGTTGTAGAGGCGTACGGACTTCACGGTCCCCTTCGTCGTGTTGGCGGGAGCCGTCGTCCTGCCGCCGACGAGCCATGTCGTCGGATCGGCGACGAGGTTCTTGGAGCCGACAAGCCAGGCGTTCGTGACATAGTTCTGGCTTGCGGCAATCCCACCATTGGCGACGTCGTATTCGGTTTCGGGATAGGTCGTTCCAGTGATGAGAGCCGTCTTGGCATTGTCGCGAAGGGCGGCAAGATAGGTGACCGTGGCCAACTGGTAGAACCCGGGCATGGCATTCCAGGGACTTCCGGTCGTGGCATCGCTGCGGTGGCAGAGGATCGCATTCGCCGCCTTGTAGTAGATTCCGCCTGCGCCGGTCGGGCCGGTGGACGGGACCAGGATGTCCTTTTCCGCGGTGTCGCCCCACCAATCGGAGCGCTTGCCGTCCATCAGGACTTCGAAGGTGTGCTGCGTCCCGAAGGCGAACTTTTCCGCAGTCGAGAACACGGCGTTGAAATTGAAGTAGAAGCCCTTGTCCGTCCAGTAGCTCGTACCGTCGGCGTTACCGTAGAGGGTTGCGTCGCGGCCGTTGCCGGAGAGGTCCTTCCAGACGGCGGCGGAAGCGTCGTGGACGCCGACGCCGGCATTGTCGATGCCGTCGAGCCGGAGCACAAGGTCATCCGTCACGTATCCGGCGTCAAGCGAACCGGTGGCCTCTTCCCACTGCCAGGTGATTTTGACCTTGTCGGAGGAAGAGACGGAGACGGCGAAGACGCCGTCACGGATTTCCGCCGCGCCCCAGTCGCCGGTCGCGGAATTCCACTGCGCGACGGTGCAGCCGGAGAGCGCGTAGGCGACGCCGCCCACTGTGGCGCAGGCCGGAGCGCGGAACGTGTAGCCGTCTTCGTCAACCGCAAAGACGCCCGTGCCCTCGGGCCCCGTCGCGCCGTCGACAGACGTCGCGATCACGGCGTTGGTGACGGGGATTCCGGTGATGAAACGATATTGGTCGAGCTGCCAGTTGGCGGCGATCTGCGCCTCGGTAAGCGCGTTCGTGTAGATGCGGACGGCGTAGTATGTGCCTTTGCCGGGGTGGTTGCCAGCCTGCCAGTTGCAACCGATGTTCCACTGGCAGGCCGGAAACGTCTTGCCGGACGTCCTGCTTGTCTGCGTGTTGGATACCGTCGCACCGGAAGCATACAAAACGACCTGCGAAGCGTCGAGGGCGGCGGCGAAACCTTGTTTGTCCCAGGAGGATATTGTCGGACGTTTGGAATTGGAGAAGCCGTAACTGTCGAGCTTCCACTTCAGTGCGCCGCCGTTCATCCAAATGCCGCAATCGGTTTTCGAGCCGCCATCGGCAACCGAAATGAAATTCGGATAATCCGTGGGCTGCGTCGGGGTGAAGTCGCCGAACACCTCGACCGTGACGCTTTCGCTTGCGGGAATGTTGCCGATCGTCTTGAAGTACCAGTCGGCATCCATGTAGAAGGCGTTGTCGAGCCAGCGGCCGGTTCCAGATGAGTTCTTGCCCGTTCCGGCGTATGCTGTCTTCATGGCACCGCCGCCGCCGGCGAGGTTGGCCCATACAGTCGCGGAGCCATCATGCGGGGCGTTCGCGCCGGCGTTGCGGATGCCGTCGAGCTGCAGGACGAGGCCGTCCTGTACGTAGGCGTCGGGTTCGTAGAGAAGGCCGGCGGAGGCGGAGAGGGCCGCCGCAATGGCCGCTGAGGCCGTCAGCAGTCTTGTCATGGCATGGGTGCTATTCATTGGAAAAATCTCCTTGTTGCGATTTGACGGCAACAATTCTACCTTATCGGACCTTCGCAGTTTTAGCGTTTTCAATGAGAATTTGTTTGCATTTTCGATAATAATGTGGTAGATTTCTGAGGAGGTTTGGAGGTAGCATTCCATGAAGGAGGAAGTCGGCAATCCGGTTGCGCCGAGGCGCGTCCTCGTCTCGATATTCATCGGCATCGCGGCCGCCCGCGAAGTGTTCACGGGCGTCGTCTCGCGAATAAATGAGAACCACCCGTGGATTATCGACTACGAATTCGACAGCGCCAAGGCATTCGCCAGAATCAAGGCCGAGCCAGGCCATTTCGGCGGGATGATCGCCGAGGCGCCCGGAAGCGCGGAGGAGTTCGCGGAACTCGCGGCGCTGGACATCCCCATAGTCTTCACGAAGAACGTGGTGGATGGCAAGGCATCGGCGAGGCGCATATCCTACGTCCGCCCGGACGACGAGGAGCTTGGCCGCGCCGGCTTCCAGCATCTGGCGCGGCTTGGGACCTTCGGGACATGGGTGTTCGTTCCGGACAGCCACGGCAGGCGGTTTTCACGCATGCGCGGGACGGGCTTCGCGGAAGCCGTCGCAAGGCGGTTCCCCGGGACCTCGGCCGTCACGCTACCGCTTGGCGACGCGAACGCGGCACAAATACTGGGGCGGCTTCAGAAGCCGCTGGCGATATTCGCAGTCAACGACAACGCCGCCCTGAACGTCCTGGGCGTATGCCGACTTGCCGGAATAGACGTCCCGGGCCAGGCGATGGTCCTTGGCGTGGACAACGACACGATGGTATGCCTGAACTCAAAGCCCACGCTATCGAGCCTCCAGCCCGACCACGTCGCGCTCGGGGCGCGCGCGGTGGACGAACTCGCGAGGCTGATGAAAGGCGGAACCGGGCGCACAATGACCGTGAGAATACCCGTCACGAAGGCCGTTGTCAGGGAATCGACGCGCTACCTGCCGCCAGCCGAACATCTGGTTGCCCAGGCGCTGAAGTTCATATCGGAACAGGCCGAGACCGCGCCGACGGTCGGCGAAGTGGCGGCCCACCTGCGCATATCCAGGCCGCTGCTCGACCTGCGCTTCAGGCAGATACGCGGCGAAAGCGTGGGCCGCGCGATTGCTGCGGCGCGCATCGCGGAGGTCAAGCGCCGGCTGCAAAGCACCAGGGACACCGCGACCCAGATCGCCGAGGACTGCGGATTCGGCGCCGTGGCGGTCCTTTCGCGGTTCTTCAGGCGCGAGACCGGCGAAACGCTTTCGGCCTGGCGCAGGAACGCGCGCCGCAGCCACCCCTAGCGTACGCACTAGCAGTCGCAATCAACGGGCATGTGCTGGCACGAGCATCCGGCGTCGACCGTGATGATTTCGCCGGTCATGTTCGCGGAGTCATCTGATGCGAGGAAGGCGACGACGCCGGCGATGTCGGCGCCCTTCGCCTCCCTGCCAAGCGGGCAGTTCCTGCGGCGCCGCGCCGCAAGGGCCGGGTCGAGGGTGTTCCAGCGCTCGGTGTTGATGTATCCGGGGGCGCAGCAGTTCACACGAATCCCAAGCGGGCCAAGGTCAAGGCCGAGCGAGCGGACGAGGGAGTTGATGGCGCCCTTCGAGGAGCAGTACGCGGTGCGGTTGCGTATGGCGCGGCGGGCCGTGTTCGACGAGAGGAATACCACGACGCCGCGCGTTTCCTGCTTCATGAAAAAGCGGTTGCACGCCATCTGCGTGACCTGGAAACCGCCGATTACATTCACGGCAAGAACGCCGCGGAAGTCGTCAGACGTCATTTCAAGCGGCCCGCCGTGGCCGATCCCCTGGTTGGCGGCATTGTTGACAAGAATGTCCAGCCGCCCCGCATCGCGCTCTATCGTGTCGAACATGGCCGTCACCTGCGCAATGTCGGCGATGTTGCAAGGAATGTAGGTGACGCCCTCAACGCCACGGGCCTTCATCGCGGCAGCGCCCTGCGATGCGGAATCCGCCCCTGACCCGCATGAGAAAACGCGGGCGCCCTCGCGGGCGAACCGCTCGACAATGTCAAGCCCCGTGTTCCTGCTTCCACCGGTGACAAGGACGACTTTACCTTCAAATCTTTTCATGAATAATGATTATAGCAAAAAGTGCTAAAATTATTCCCATGAAAATCACTGGCATAAAGACATTCGTCATCGACTGCTTCCGCACCAACTGGGTATTCGTCAAGGTGGCGACGGACGAAGGCATAACTGGAATCGGCGAAGGGACCCTGGAATACAAGGAGAGCGCCCTTGTCGGCGCAATTGCCGACCTTGAGCACGCCATTGTCGGCAAGGACCCCTTCGACAACGAGTGGATTTTCCACGAAAACTACCGCGACGCCTACTGGCGCGGCGGGCCGGTCCTGATGAGCGCGCTCTCCGCTGTTGACATGGCGCTCTGGGACATCAAGGGCAAGGCCCTGGGCATGCCCGTTTGGAAATTGGCCGGCGGGAAGTGCCGAGACGGGGTGCCGTGCTACGCCAACTGCTGGTTCTCCGGCGCCAAGGAGCCAGAGGAGTTCGCCGACAAGGCCGCCGCCGCCGTGGAAAAGGGCTTCAGGGGCCTGAAGTGGGATCCTTTTGGGAAAAACTACCGCCAGCTTCCGCCGGAGGACTTCAAGAAGGCGATGCAATGCGTCGCGGCGGTAAAGGCCGCAACCGAGGGCAAGGCCGAAATACTGATTGAATGCCACGGGCGGTTCGACGTCCCGACGGCCCTGCGCATTTGCAACGCGCTTGAGGAGTTCTCACCCTACTGGGTCGAGGAACCGGTCATTCCCGACACCATGCGGGCGCTGGCCAACGTCAGGTCGCGCGTCCGCGTCCCAATCGCCTGCGGCGAACGCCTCTTCACGACGCAGCAGATAATGGACGCCGTGGAACTCCGCGCGATGGACTACCTCCAGCCGGACTCCTCCCACGCCGGCGGAATAACAGGCATGAAGCAGATCGCGGCAATATGCGACGCCCACCACATCCCATTCTGCGCGCATAACCCCAGCGGGCCCGTCGCCAACGCAGTCACGCTCGCGCTTGGCGTCTCCACCCCCGGATACTGCATCCACGAGACGCTCTTCGACGACGTCCCGTGGCGCAGCGACGTGATTGACGAGGATGTGCGGTTCTCAAACGGCCTGATGTATCCGTCCGATAGGCCGGGGCTTGGCATCGAACTCAACGAGGAGGCGGCAGCGGCCCATCCCAAGGCCGACCACTGGCTGAGGCACTACGTCGGGACGCTGACGAACATCCGCCCGCCCGACAGCGTCAGCTACTGGCACGGCTGAGGCCCGCCCCGGCTATATCTTCCAGTTGGCAATTCCAAGGTTGCGGCAGACTTCCGAAACCAGGATCGCGATTATCAGAAGCGGGGCAATCCACTTCACCATGAAGACGTAGAAGCCCCTGGCCTTGAAGCTGTGGCCCTCCCGGGATATTTCATCGACGATCACCCCGGGCTTCACGACCCATCCGATGAAGATGCAGGTGCACAGCGCCACGATCGGCATAAGGATGGAGTTGGTTATGAAGTCAAAGAAATCAAGGCCCTGCATCGCGAAGACTGACTTCGACGCCCACTCGCCAGTAATGCCTAACTTGGCAAGCAGCGCGGAGAGGGTGACATTGCCCCACGGGCCGTAGCCCAGCGCAGAGAAGACCGCCAGGAAGGCGATTACGAAGAACATGAAGAAAGTGGCGTTGCGGCGCTTCATGCCAAGCAGGTCGCAGACCGATGCGACGCAGGCCTCGTAGAGCGATATTGCGCTAGTCGCCGCCGCGAAGGTCACAAGAATGAAGAATGCCAAGCCAAGCCAGACGCCGCCCTTGCCCAGCATCGCGAAGACCTTCGGAAGCGTGATGAACATCAGGCCGGGGCCGGCATTCATGGCCTCCTTCACAGGCGTTCCGGTCTTTATGGCGAACATGTGGACGACCGGGATTATCATAAGGCCGGCGACTATCGCGATCAGGGTATCGAATACCTCGATGCGGCGGACCGACTTTTCTATGGAGTCGGACTGGCGCATGTAGCTGCCGTAGGTAATCATTATGCCCATGGCAAGCGAAAGTGAGTAGAACATCTGCCCCATTGCGCCAAGGACCGTCTTGCCGAGCATCGCTACGGAAAAGACGCCGTCTTCCCCACGAAGGCTTGAGATGTTCGGAATGAGGTAGTACTTTATGCCGGCAAGCGAATCGGGGAGGGTCGTCACGTAGATTGAAATCGCTATCGCCATGATGAAGAGAATGGGCATCATTACAAGATTCGACTTCTCTATGCCGTTCTTGACGCCCAGAACTATGACGAATGCGCAGGCGAGGATGAAGAGGAGCCCATAGCCGAAGGGCGCAAAGGGCGCGGAGATGAAGGCGGAAAAGAATTCGCCGGACGCCGACGCGCCATTGCCCATCAGCTCGGCACCCGTCAGCGCCATCCTGGCGTATGCCACAAGATACTTGAGGACCCAGCCACCAATGACGCAGTAATAGGGGACTATCAGGACCGGAATCACCGTGCCGAGAAAGCCGATGAAGCTCCAGCCGGTGTGCATCTGCGAAAACGCGGTGAGCTGCGACTGCTTCGTCATGCGCCCGATGGCGATTTCGGTCGTCATTAGCGTAAAGCCAAGCGTTACCACAAGAAGCAGGTATATGGCAATGAAAATCCCGCCGCCATATTGCGCGGCGAGATATGGGAACCGCCAAAGATTTCCCAGACCAATTGCAGAAGCGGCGGCGGCAAGGACGAATGCCAGCTGGCCGGACCAAGATGCGCGTTTGTTTTCCATGCCATTGATTTTACCAAAGCATGGCAACTATTGCAAAGCAAAATTATTAACATCTGTCAGCAAGTCTGTTAATAACTTTTAATACCAACATCGTAAAATACTTAATTTTAAAGAATTTTCCAGTTATTAACAACTTATTAAAGCCTGTTAATATCAGGCGACTATCCTAAATGTCGCAACTGAAAAGTCAACACAAAGGCGCAAAGGCGCAAAGGCGCAGAGGTTTTCGGACATGATTGACAGGATGTTTTAAATGTGGCAATCCTGTTAATCATGTTAATCCTGTCAAAGGGAAATATTCGACCCTATTCGTCAAGGTCTGGTTCCTCGAAGTCGGCCATGCCGCCGATTACCGGGCCGCAGATGCCGGGAATTCCGCGCAGAAGAATAACAAGCGCAATATACCAGGCGGCAAGCGCGAAGATCGGCAACCGGACATCGAGCGTGGAATGAGGAAGCGAGGCGGCCCATTCTGACACCGCTCGCATCGTCCAGGCAAGCCAGGCGGCAACGCGGTTTGTGACAAGCTCGACGCCGGGGATTGTCGCGGAAAGGAATAGTCCGAAGCCGGAAACTGCCATGACTGGAAGCGAAAGCGGGACGACGACTATGTTCGCAAGAATCGAAAATGGGATTAGGATTCCGAAATAGTATGAGGTCAGCGGCAGTGAAACAAGGGCGGCGCTTAGCGATGCCGCGACAATGGTCACGGCGTATGACCACAGTTTTATCAGAAAGTCGCGCGGCCAGCGGTATACGCGGACCCAGATGTCCCCGTCCTTTTCGGAACGCAGGGCGAGGCTGCTTTCAATGGCCAGGTGGCGGCACCCTGCCAGGCGACGGCAAATCGCCGTTATTGGCCCTGTGAAAAGTAGTATTCCGGCAACCATCGCGAAGGACATGACCAGTCCAATCTGCGTTATGTCCAGCGGGTTCCAGGCTAAAATCGCAATAAGCGCGAGGGAAACAGCGTCGTATGTATTCGGCCGCCGTCCAACGAAGAGCGCGAGAAAGTAGATTGAGACCATCAGGGCGGCCCGTATCGCGCTGGGCTGCATTCCGGTCATGTAGACGTATGACGCGAGCAGAGGGGCCAGCGCAATGAACACGTATGCCCTCTCGACGCCAAGAAATGACAGGAATGACACCATCAGCACCCCCATTGCGCCGACATGAAGTCCGGATATGGCGAATATGTGAATTGTCCCCGCCTTCCTGAATGCGTCGCGGGTGCGGCGCGAGAGCGACGACCTCATCCCAAGCGTCATCGCGAGGATGAGATCGCGCTCCTCGGGCATGTCGTCAAGTCCACGCGACAGTATTTGCGCGGCATCGTGCCTGAACTTCGCCAACCCGCCATCATGCCCGCGACGGGCCAGAAAGCGCGTGGAGGCGGCTTTTGTGACGAACTCGACTTCGTTGACTGAAGGGTTTGCCTGGTCAGCGGCGCGCCTGGAGCTAACATATCCGACCGCCTCGACAATGTCGCCTCTTTCAGGTGCGCGGACTTTCGCTGAACTTGCAAGCAACACAACCCTGACGTTTGCCCGCAAACTGCGCGGCCGCCCGCGAAGGCGGTACGAGGCGTCTTTCAGAATGAACAAATGGCTTACCCGCCCGTCATCCAGAGGCATTTCCCTGAACTTCGCCGCAATTTCGCCCTTTAACGTGACCTGGCGGTCGCTTTCAATCATTTTGGCGAAATCGCGGTCGGATTTGTGCGCAGGACCGGCAACGATCGCCCCACGCAGCGCGGCAACCCCAAAGGCCAATACGGCGACAGTTAGAATGCGGGACCGGCGGGGGCATGCGAAAAAAATGGCGCCGCAGATGGCGACAGCCATGTAGACGGCGCATGCGCCGTAGGAAAAGAACGACACGCCGGATGCGGTGCCGGCGGCGTATGCCAGCGCCACCGGGACAAGCGGCCGCAGCTGTTCTCCGGCGTGCCTTCCCATCGGCAGCTGTGAAAGCTAGTCCTGAACCCCGACAACGCTGATTTCAGGGTCAACGTTGGCCTTGAGTATTGTCTCGACGCCGTTCTTGAGGGTCATTGCGGCATGCGGGCACCCGGCGCACGCACCCTTCAAACGCAGGTAGACCGTTTTGCCCTCGATTTTCACCAGTTCGCAGTCGCCACCGTCGTTTTGAAGCATCTTGGTGATTTCCACGAGTTCAGCCTTGACTTTCTCTTCCATTTTCAATTCTCCATTGCGAAAATCAGTACATGTGGCCAAGCTTGTCGCGCTTGGTTTCAAAGTAGCGCCTGTTGTACTTGCCCGGAGGAATTACAATCGGGACGCGCTCGACTATCTTAAGGCCATGGCCCTCAAGGCCAACAACCTTGCGCGGGTTGTTCGTCAGCAGGCGAATCTCGCTTAAACCCAGCTTTGACAGAATCTGGGCGCCAGTCCCGTAGTCACGCAGGTCCGCCGCGAATCCAAGGCGCTCGTTCGCCTCAACGGTGTCCAGCCCATTCTCCTGTAGCCGGTAGGCATGGAGCTTGTTCGCCAGGCCTATGCCGCGCCCCTCCTGGCGCATGTACAGCACGACGCCGCAACCCTCGGCCTCGATGGCCTTCATGGCCTCCTCAAGCTGGTGGCCGCAGTCGCAGCGCTCGCTGTGGAACACGTCGCCTGTAAAGCATTCGCTATGCACGCGGACAAGAACCGGCTTTCCCGATTTTTCAGGTTCGCCCTTGACAAGCGCAAGATGCTCAAGACCGTCCGCCTCGGAACGGAACATCCTGAGCCTGAAGTGGCCGAAGTCCGTCGGCATGTCAACAGATTCGATTTCCGTGACAAAGCATTCTTTGCGCCGGCGGTAGGCGATTATCTGCTCGATTGTGCAGACTTTCAGGCCATGGGCGGCGGCGAAGTCGCGTATGTCCGGCATCCGGGCCATTCGCCCGTCGTCGTTCATTATCTCGCAGCAGAGGCCGCACGGATTCATTCCGGCAAGGCGGAGCAGGTCTACTGTAGCCTCGGTGTGCCCTGCCCGTCGCAAAACGCCACCCTCGCGCGCAACCAGCGGGAACATGTGCCCCGGCCGGCGGAAGTCCCCGGGCTTGGAATCAGGACTGGCGCACTTCAGCGCAGTAACCGAGCGCTCCTCCGCCGAGATGCCGGTCGTCGTCGAAACATGGTCTATCGAGACAGTGAAGGCGGTCCCGTGGTTGTCGGTGTTGTTCTGCACCATCTGCGGGAGGTCGAGGCGCCTGGCGATGTCTGCCGTCATCGGCATGCAAATCAGGCCACGCGCCCATGTTGCCATGAAATTCACGTTCTCCGTGGTCGCAAACTCGCCCGCGACTATCACGTCGCCTTCGTTTTCGCGCTGCTCGTCGTCGGTTACGACGACAGGCCGCCCGGCCTTAAGCTCATCGAGAATCTCCTCGACTTCCGCCAATTTGAACCCATCTGAATCCATGTATTAAATTATATCACACCCTGACAAGGAGGTCCTTGAGTTCAATGAGCGTCATGAAGCGAGTGTCGAGACGGTGTCCGGCCCGGTATGAAATCGCCGTGCCGACGAACCTGCCACCTTCGAGTAGAGCTATCGCGGCAAGTAGGTCAAGCGTCGCGCGGTGCCATACCGGTTCGAAGTTGCGCCCGTTGAGGTTGAACTGCGCCACTGGTTCGTTGACGAATCTCCTTTTGCCGTGGATTAGGATGTTGCGGCGCGTGTAGCCTAGATTCCGCATGTCGGCGAACAGCCAGCCAATTGTCTTGACCATCGCCATCTGACGTTCCGTGGCGTTGGTCCGCGCCGCTGCGCCAAACACGAAATTGTCGCGCGTAACATCGAACACTATGCGCTGCTTCCCTATCACCGAGTTCCAGTCGATTGAGACGTCCATGCGGAGCTTGCGCCAGCCGGCCGGCGCCGGAAGTAGGGTGACGAAATCCCCGCGGTCGCCGCAAATCGACACGGGCTCGCGAACAGTCACCAACGGGGCCTCGGCACCGTAAGGCGAATCCACTATGCCGGCCTCCTCAAGCGATTCGACAAGATCCATGCTGCTGCGTTCGAAGAGCGGCGGGTCGCCCGAGTCCGTCTCAAGGAGAAGGTCGTCGATTCCAAGGCCGTTGCGCAGGGCGATTATGTGTTCGACCATGCGCAGGTAGTTGTGGGGGTTGCCGCTGCGGAGAACGATATTGCGCGCCGCTGTCCAGATGTTCCTTGCCGCGACCTCTATCGGAAGCTGCTCGGTCTGGTCAGTTCGCTTTATCCACCATCCAGGGCGCTTCGATGGCTTGAAGCGGAGTGTGCGCTGGAACTTTCCCGCGAATGTCCCAGGCCCGGTGACCGAAGTTTCGTGCGCAATGGTGGTGCGCATCCGGGAAAAGCCGTCGGTCATCGATTCAACTGTCCTGACATCGTCGATAGGCTGCTCGCGCCAGAGTTCGACTGCCCTGGAAAGGTCATCCTGGTTTCCGGCTAAAAGGCGTCCCGTCTCAAATTCGCTGGACC
>Ga0326513_10002558_pt1 | contig 13402 bp, 8 predicted proteins | sample 2_2465_0518_D_FD_203654 | JGI IMG/M metagenome (GOLD analysis project Ga0326513, IMG submission 203654) | Bovine rumen microbial communities from UC Davis, California, United States - 2_2465_0518 | ecosystem: Host-associated > Mammals > Digestive system > Stomach > Rumen | place: USA: California...
CACCTAATAGGGCAGTTCGTAAGGGCTGTTATTCGAAAGATGCGTGATTAAAGGAGCGCTGTAAGTGCGACACCTGAAGACTTTAGGTGTCGGTCCTACAGACCTCATCCCCCTATATCGACAAATATAACAGCCCTAACGGACTGCCCTTTTAGGCATCGCTCCTTCAGAGCTCTTTCAACCACATGATAGTCAACAATATACAACTGAATAAATTCGTCGAACTCACGTTATCTACAAAGGCCAGACTTCCATCACGGAAGTCTCCATTCTATGTGACAGAATAAAATACTCCCTTAATGGTATCATTATCTGTTTTTCGCAAGATTAATCCCAAATACTCGTTTTCTTCGGTAGTATCATTTATCCAAACCTCATGCTCCCACGTTCCTACGTAGTCTTGTGGCTTTGGCGTATAGCTTTGATTTTTGCAAGATGCAAAAACTAAAGATATTAGAAATATAACAATATATTTATTCATTTAATCAGTTTCTTCAAGAAATTAAGAAATCCCTTCGACCTCTCCTTTATATAAGGACGGAGATGAGAGGGTAGGATAGGCAACATCGTTTCTGTCATGCCCTTAGGAACATACACGCAGCGTATCATTGTTATCATTCTGCTGAAAGCCTCTGGGTTTACGCTCTTGAGAGTAGAAGGGAGATAGATTTCCACTTCTGGCGTATATTTGCTTTCTGCCATACGTATTTCTTCCCAGCCTGTGCCAATAGTTGTGACACCTTCCATGAACTCCAAAGTCTTTAAATTATATGCTCTCTGATATCTTATGATGTTATTGTTTACAGAACAAGAAGCACGGTATGCCATATTTTCTATTCCTGGTCTTATGCAAAGATGTTCACATAAACTTTTCCAATAAACGGTCTTGCCATCGGGGAAATACACAAAAGTGTCATCCTGCTGGCATTCCTCACTCTTGCCGCTTGCACAGTCATAAAGAAAACATTCTTTTTCGTCTATAACCACAGCCTTCCCATTTTCGAGAATTTCCATATTCTCATGCCATTCAGGCAGAAGCAGGTTGAAGTCTTTATCTACAATATTATCATCGCCTTTATTAGTGAATGCAATAGTATAATCACCATAGAATTCTTCCACCCCAAAATCAAATTCATACTTTTTCTTAGTTGCGAGATTCATCGCACCATACTTTGATTCATAGGTAATCTCTATGATATCATCATCAATGAAACAGAGGGCATCATCCACAAATGGAATGATAAATTCATTCTTGTGATTGATGATTCCGCATTTATTGCCTTTCTCAACGACAAACCTTCCCTTACATCCTCTCGCCCAATCATATTCAAATGGGATTACGACCTCTCCTTTCGTATTGATAGTACCCCATTTCCCGTCTTTCTGTACCAAGGCACATGGTGTGCCGGAACAATACTCAGCATTCGTGAATCCTTCCGCAAAATCGTAAATCGGTGGAACAATCTCTTTGCCTTTATAGTCAATGAATCCCCATTTTTCGTTAATGCGTACTGCCATGCTTCCATTGCATGGAGTGGACATGTATTCGTATTTTGTATCAGCAATAGTCCATCCTTGTATGTCAGTAAGTCCCCATCGGTCATCCTTGCAAACACAGATGGGGGTATCGGCATCAATAAAAACAATACTGTCATACACAGCGAACAGCACAACCCTGTCCGTTGCATCCTTCAAGCCAACTTTGCCGTTCTCAACAAAAATATGATAGTCAGTTTTAGCCATAGTCTTTGATTTGTTCGAATTTTAATGCAAAGATAGTCATTATTTTTGAAAACAAGAAATAACGCACACCAAAACTGCATAGTGGGTGTGTATGTTTTTAGTTAAATATTAACTTAAGCTTTCTTGATTTAACGTCAGTTCGATGAAAATATAACGCTTGCGCTTTGCTTTAAAACATTAATTAAGACGTGACTTGCTTTAGCTTGATGAGCTTTGCGAATAATTAAAACATTAATTAGGACAAAAAATATGAGAAATTAAGCCGTAAGGCTCATTAATGTCATAGATTAATGTTTGATTAATGTCCAAATTAATGTTATGCGACAGCTAAAAGTGATTTCGAGGGCTGAACGCCCGACACCTAATAGGGCAGTTCGTAAGGGCTGTTATTCGAAAGATGCGTGATTAAGGGAGCGCTGTAAGTGCGACACCTGAAGACTTTAGGTGTCGGTCCTACAGACCTCATCCCCCTATATCGACAAATATAACAGCCCTAACGGACTGCCCTTTTAGGCATCGCTCCTTCAGAGCTCTTTCAACCACATGATAGTCAACAATATACAACTGAATAAATTCGTCGAACTCACGTTATCTACAAAGGCCAGACTTCCATCACGGAAGTCTCCATTCTGTGTGACAGAATAAAATACTCCCTTAATGGTATCATTATCTGTTTTTCGCAAGATTAATCCCAAATACTCGTTTTCTTCGGTAGTATCATTTATCCAAACCTCATGCTCCCACGTTCCTATATAGTCTTGTGGCTTTGGCGTATAGTTTTGAATAACAGCCTTTTGGCAAGATGCTAATACTATGTATATAAGAAATATAACAAGATATTTATTCATGTAAAGGATTCTGTTTTTATTATAAGTTTCAATCCCAATTGTATATTGTTCATCATCCATTATTGGAATAAGGTTTGGTAATTCTGCATACGTCATGCATGTATTGCATGGGTACAAAGTTAATAAAATTCGGGAATATAACAAGGTCAAGAAGTTGATTTGTTCTCTTTTTGCTTAAAATTATTTCTTTTGCCTTATAAAAACAGTTTTATGGAGAAGCTAAACATCCCTTCAAACTCCAATATCTGGGAACGGACCTGAAACGGACCTGAAGCGGACCTGAAACGGACTTGTAACGGACCTATAACGGATTCACAACGGACTCACTTCGAAGGTAGAACTTGGTTATGCTTTTGGTTAAACATTTGGGTGCATAATTATAAAGGGAATATGCTGTAACTTGTTGATGTGTAGGTACTTATATGGTAAGGAATGGTAAAAGGTTAATATTTAACTTTTTTGTATGACACCTACACAGATTTTGGTGACTCTTCAATTCAAATAATATATATTATATATTTATATAATATATATTATTTGGCTTGGGAAACGAAGTATGGAGGTTGATAGGGTGTGTGTATTTTTAGTTAAATATTTACTTTACCTTTAACTTTGTCGCATAAGATAATGAGATGAGGTCAGGTACATCTCGCAAAATAAGTTAAATGTTTGACAGAATGAGGAATAATTGAGAAATTATCATTACTTTTGTCTTCTGATAAACCTAAAACATAAAACGAAATGACGCAAGAAGAATATTTTGAGGTAATTGATCTTATGCATCGTTATTGTTCGATGCTGGATATTTCCAAAACAAAAAAGAGTCTTGACCTGGCAGATTGGGTGAGACAGACATTTAATCTTTGTAACTTGGCTGTGGAAAGCAATCAAATAATTGATGTTGACAGGCAATCAATGCAGATGTCATTATATGACATGTTCAAACTACGTAGTCTGTCCGATAAATTGAATGGCATGTTGTCCGAATTATCGGATGTCATACCAAGAATGAAGAATGGCACGCTTCCAATAAGAGAAGTGAAATGGCATTATGGGGACGAGGATGATGACGATTATGACGATAGTGGATATTATGAGGACTACAATGATGATGGTAGTGGCTTAGATACAAGGGCAATGTTTTTAAATTTCGATGTTTATAGTTTCAATGAAATGAAATTCATTAGTGATAATGACAAGACGATAGTAAATGAAGCCAAAGATACTGCCAATAGAATTCTTGCAGAATATCGCATTATGTTGGCGAAACTTTCTACTATTGCTGAACGTGCCTATAAAGACCTTAGTAGGTTTTATGATAGCATTAGCGTTGTTGATAGTGAGATTTCAGAATATCTTACGGATAGATACTACAGTTTTCTGGAAGCAAAAGAAGCTGATATAGAGGAAAGACTTGTAGCACGTCTTTACGAAAAATATGTTGACAGTCTTAATGAACAGTTGGAAACACGTCATTGGGCGGCTATGCTGAAGGATTACCTGACAATAGAGACTGGTGGTTTGATGAAGAAGATAATCAAGGAATGCTTCAGTTATACTCATGCTATTGATATTTCAGATCCGAGAATCAGTCATTATCTGTCTAGGATGTGTGAGGACATGAGCGAGATTAATGACTTCTTCAATTATTTCCTTGAAGTTGCAATACTCCAGTCGAAGGTGAGAAGTGATATTAAGATTATCAGAAGACCGAAGACGGAAGAAAAGGTCGAGCCTCTGCCTTCTGGGGTTGTGGCGGAAATCCGTGATAACCCCGAATTGAACAGATTGTTCAGGGATACTCTCGGAAGGCTGTTGGAGAAGGTTGGAGCAAGAAAGAAGTGGCAATGGAGTCATGTGAAGAAGGTGCTTGAGGATGATAGGTTTATCGAGGAACTTGGTCAGAAAGGGTTCGGAGATTTGATTAATGGCGTTTTCCCTGATATTGACGCAGAGAAGGTAAGGCAGAGTGTGAAGAATCATCCTATAAAAGATGGAAAATTCCATTATAGGAAGCTTCCGGAAACTAACGCCTCGCGCCAGTTGTTAATCGACATTGGGGAGGAGTTCGAGGAACTGAGAAAAGCTATGGAATGATGGGTGTCGTTACCTGAGACTTACCTCTCGTTTACCAATTCTTTCCAAAGTTTTACCTCGACTTACCTTTTTTACCAAAAGCTTTAGTAAGTGGATTTTTTTGTATAATTTCGCACTCAGAAACCAAAGGTTGGTTTTCTGGGTGCTTTTCGTATTTGGGCTCATGCGAGAGCGCTGAATAGTTAATAATCATGTTCTGCAATGAGTCCTGAAAGGGCGACATCTGACAGGGCAGTCCGTGAGGGCTGTTATACATGGTAAATAGTGGTGAAAAGAGGTCTGAAGGACCGACACCTAAAGTCTTTAAGTGTCGCACTTACAGCGCTCTGTAAATCATGAATCTACATAAATAACAGCCCTTACGGACTGCCCTTTTAGGTATCGGGCTTTCAGCCCTTCCAGAACTTGTGGATGTCTAATTCTTAAAATTAAAAATTTATGAAAGAAAATACAAATAGCAATCCTGATTGCAAGCAAGAGGAAGAAAGAAACCTCAGCGTTCCAGTCTCAGAAAAAGCACAGAAAGAGAATTTGATTGCCTTTGACCTATGCGTAGAGGAGGCAGGGCTTAACCCTAAGCAAATGGATGTTTGGGGCGAGAACAACTGGCATAACAATCTTATGGCGGTACTCTCCATCGGCTTTCCTAAACTGATGTCAAGGGAACAGGCGTTTGCGGTGGTGACAGAGAAGTTACCTGACTATGCGCAAGATGACGACTGCAAGGCACTTGTCAATCATTTCTATGACAATTACAACTCTACGATGTTCCTGTCGCCTGCCATGCGTGAGATCAACGCGAAGGCTCAGAGGCTTGCACGCAACGAACAGGAGCGCGAGGACGATGAAATGGCTGTACTTTTGCAAGGGTGGGATGCGCCTGTACTGCCTGAGAGGATTCCGAGGCTTATGGACTTGCTCGTGAGCAATTACGACAAGCGTTTCCGCGAGATGCTGCTCCTCTCCGCATTGCCTGTTCTTTCGGCTCATGCAAGCCATTTCCGTGCGAGGTATCTGAATGGGCAAATAATCGGTCCACAGACATACGTAAGCGTGATCGGCGGGTCGGGTTCGGGAAAAGGTTGTTGCACGGCCTTGTATAAGGACATGATTGAGAACACCCTTGCTGCACATGATGCGGAGGAATGGGAAAAGGTGAAGAAGAATCAGGAAGAGCGCGACATGAAAGCCAATGCGAAGGATAGGCCACAGAAGTATCACCCTAAGTTGAGGCTTTTCGAGACTACCTCAAAGTCATCCATACTTGAGTTGCAGACAAACCTTGGGAAAAACGGAATGCTGCTTGGACAGTTCTCGGAGGTGGATGGACTTAGCAAAGCCACGCGTACTGATTATAGCGATATTTCGGTGCTGTTGCGCAAGGGGTGGGACATGGATATGCACCGCCAGTACTATATGAGCGAATCAACTTGCAACACGTTTGTGCAGATGTCAATATCATTGCTGATGGCTGGCACGGTGAGGGCTATGCTTGAGCGTATGTTTACCGATGAAAACCGAGAAGGCGGTTTGATGCAAAGGTGTATCCCGGTGCTCGTGCCATTGCAGAAGCGTACTTTCCGTCCGCCACGACAGAATTTCCTAAATGTGGAGGAGATGGCAGAGCGTGATAGGATGCTGATGTCTCTTTACCAAAAGGATGTGGAGCTTGGCGATGACGTGAAGGTGCTTGGATTGCCGAAGACTACAAAAGCCATTGGACAATGGTTTGATGAACTTGAATATCGCTACAACGAAGGTATGCTGACCGAAGCAGAAGCTGATTTGTCACATAGATGTGGAGAGTTTATAATGAGGGCTGCCATTCCGCTTGTTGCTCTTGAGGGCAGGGAAACGCGCGAGATAGTGGATTTCTGCGTGTGGGTAGGCAGGTATGCGCACTACACCATGTGCCGCCTCTACGGAAAGAGTACGCAGATGAATATTGACGAAGCGGCGCAGATGCTCAATGGCTGTCAGGACAAGAGAAAGACGAACGAACCGCTTATGAATCTTCTGAACGACACCTTTACGCTAAAGCAGATTAAGGACTTGAGGGAAAGGAACGGTTTACATGCCAATGTGCGCCCGCTTCTGACATCCTACATTAAGAAAGGAAAGATAATGCGATTGGCTAGGGGAATATACCGTAAGATTCCCCAGAAGTAGTAATCGTCATGGATGAAAAAAAATGCGAAGCTGTCGGCATATCCGGCAACTTCGCTTTTATGGAATGGTAAAGTTAATATTTAACTAAAAATACACACACCCTAAGTAATTCGTATTTAGAATTTATATCCTAATGTGATGAGGAACTGATCGCGGTTGTTGTTAACCTCTACGACAGGTGCTTTGTTAAGGCTTCCATCTACAGAGATAGCCTCGAATGGGTGGAAGTCACCTTTCTGCATTGAGCGCTGGTAGGCTACGTCGATATTGAAGTCGTCGATGTTGAAGCCTACACCGAGAGTGAAACGGTTGGTTGCCTTCCAGTTTACGAAATCAGTTGTTGAGCTGAAATAGCAACCGTCAACATTTATCATTGTGGTTCGCTCAGCCTTGTCCTCATACATCTGTGATACGTAGTTGTAGCCTGCTCGGATAGAGAGTTCTGGCATAGGCTTGTACTCGGCACCGAGCTTCAGGGTAGATACTCCGCAGAGGGACTTCTCTGTGTGACTGTTCATTTTCATATCAGATTTTGATGCGGATGTTGTACTTCCGTCATAATCGTAGTCCACGCCTGTGATGTTACGATTGTCAAGTGAAGAGTAGTCTGCATATTCATAGCTTGCTCCGAGGGCTATCTCCTTACCAATGGTATAGCCTATGCTTGCACCGAACTTCCAAGGGGTGAAGACCTTGTACTTGTATTCGTCGCTAGTGTAGTAATCGCCTTCAAAACCGATATTCTGTTTGAGATTCTCGTCGTAGCCATTGTTCAGAATCTTTGTGTCGTTGTATGACTTCAGCTCATACCATGTAGGAGTGGAGACGCTAAGACCGATACGCAGCGGACTTGCATCGATAGGGCGAAAGATTATACCTGCCTTGATGTCGTATCCCTGACCTGTGATTTCGCGCTTGTCCACCATGTCGATATAGCCGGCAGCATTGCCTTTAATGTCGTTGATGTCCTCGCTATATACTTGGTTGTGCTTGTATTTTACGTCTTTGATACCGAATGTGACGCCCCAGTAGATACGGTCGTTGTGGTTGCCGCTTACGTTGAAGTCGTAGTTGCTGATGTAGCCTTTCTGATTGCGTGCGAAGAGGTAGTCATAGCCGTCGTAGTAGTAGGCATTTCCATCTTTCGGGTCAACGAGGAAAGCGTTCCACATCAAGTAGTCCACCTGTGAGAAGCATTGTGATGTGACTGGGGATAGCTCAGAGTAATAGCCAATTAAGTCATCATCTTCGTTGAAATCAACATAGAAACCGCCATTCCTTGCATCACCTATCATTCCCTTTTGGTAAGCGAGTTTGTTGAGCGATGCACCGTTCAAAGATGACATGTGGGATAGAATCTGGTTGAAATTGCGCGATTTGTGATAGTTGAATGCGCAGTTTACGAAGTTGCCTCGGGATGTCTCGTTGGCATAGACAAAACCGATTTGGTCAAAACTCATCGGAGTCTTCTTGCCTGTGATATTAAGTTTGTTGGCTACGCTTGTATCATCGCCTTTAACAGCTGTTGCGCCCATAGAGATGGTTATGGCACTCTTGCGGAAGAGTCCGATTCCGGCAGGGTTGGTAGAAATGGTTGAGATGTCGGCACCGAGTGCTTCCATTGCTCCGCCCATACCCACGTAGCGAGCGGTACCATTGAGATCTTGTGTTGCTATGTTTGCGCTCTCGTAGGTCTCCTGTGCCATTGCTGGGATAGCGAGGAATGTCAAGGCTGCTGTATATAGAATGTAATGTTTCATGAGAAATGATATTTGAAAAGTTGACTTGCTTTAGCTTGTTGAGCTTTTGCGGGAAAAAATTAATTTCTTAATATCGAACTTATCTTCTGCCTCCGAAACGGCCACCACCGCCACCACGTGAACCTCCGAAGCTTGAACCGCTGCTGCGATTGCTTGAAGAACTGCTTGATGAGCTACTTGAAGATGAAGAGTTGCTATAGCTGCGTGTTGATGATGAGCTATATGAATTATTGGATGGACTGCTGTATGAAGGATCGCTTCTTCTTGTTGCTCTTTCTGCTCTATCAGCCATGTTACGCTCTGATCTTATTGCTCTTCTGCGGAATGCGTCAGTCTCAGCACGGTTTTGGGAAGCTATGTTGGATGATACTCCACGATAGTCGGCGCGAGCGGCGTGCGTTCCGTGAGTAGGTCGGATGGTTCGGTCAGTTCTTCCGTTTACGGTTCCACCGAGTGTTACAGGCGTGTAGTGGTGGAAGCTGTGTCCCCAACCATAGTATCTGCCATAGTAACTGCCATAATATCCTCTATAATAAGGTGAATACCATCCGTAGTAGCCACCGTAGTACCATGGATCATTCCAGTACCAAGGGTCGTAAATCCATGATCTGTTCCAGTACCAAGGGTCGTTCCAGAAGAATGGATCGTAAGCCCAGTGTGAGTACCATGGATCATTGTAGAGCAACCACATACGGCGGGAACCGTAGAAGCCGTCGAAACGATTCATAAGACGTGAGAAGTAATAATTATCGTCATCGTCGTATCTGTCGGTTGACTTCTTCTTTATGTTTAGGGTGCCTGATATTGTGTCGATATATGCAACGAGGCTGTCAGGGTACTTCCCATCTCCGGCTGTGAACTCTATGATGTCATTACCCACGGAGTCGGATACGATGGCGTAGGTTGACGCGAATTTGCCACGGCGGTTGTATTCGTCGTCGCTGATATCACGACCAACGTGATAGACCAGTTTGCCGTCCTCTGTCTGGGAAATATGCTGTCTGTTCTTGCGCAGCCATTCCTTCTTGAGTTGAAGAGCCCTTGCTTCTTCCTCAGCCTGCCTTTTTTCTTCGGCAGCCTTGGCCTCTGCTTTCTCCTTGTCTTTTACAGCCTTTGTCTTCGGGGTGAAATAGATATCATCCTGAGCAAAGATAGAGCTGGAAGCAAATGTTGCTATTGCGAGAAGAGTTAATATTCTTTTCATTGTTGTATCCTCCCAATTAAAGATGAATTTTCTTGTTTCTATTGGTTTATGGTGCAAATTTACTTTAACTTTTGTTACAAAGTTACGGAAAATCCCTATACAATGAGGAGTTTTTCCCTAAATTTATTAATTTTGCAGTCAAAATCAATAAAAACATGAAATATTTAGTATCGCATTTCACAATTCTGTGTTCCGATGGCGAATTTATGCAGCCAGCGCGTGAGATAACTGCTGCCATTGCCGGCGAATGTGGTTATGAGACTTTCCTCGATACGGATGATGGTATTGATGGCTATGTTCAGGTGGATTTATTCCATGAGCCTTCTGTTAGGGAAGCATTAGAGAATTTCCCGATGGATGGTGTGTCAGTTTCCTTTGAGACAGAGGAAGTGGAGGATCAGGACTGGAATGAGACTTGGGAACAGGAGGAGGGCTTTGCTCCTATTAATATAGATGGCAGGCTCGTGATCTATGATGTGTTGCACCCTTCTGACAACATACCAACACCTAACACCCAACACCCAACACCTATCACAATCGGTATAGAAGCACGCAACGCCTTCGGGACAGGCACGCATGAGACTACCCAGATGATTGTGGGGATGTTGCTCGACATGGATCTGAAGGGTAAGAGAGTACTTGATTGCGGCTGTGGTACTGGTATTCTAGCCATTACTGCCTTGAAATGCGGTGCTGCTGATGCCGTGGCGTATGACATTGACGAATGGAGTGCGGATAATACTCGCCATAATGCCGAAATAAACGGTGTGGCGGACAGGATAGAGGTGTTTGAGGGAAATGCCCATGTGCTTTCGCATATAAGCGGTGTGTTTGACGTGGTACTTGCCAATATAAATCGTAATATTCTCCTGAATGATATGCCTGCCTTCCGTGAGGTTATGGCACATGGTGGTACTCTGATCCTCAGTGGTTTCTATGAGGAGGATATCCCTCTGCTCGTGGAAAAAGCCGAAAGCCTCGGAATCAGCCTCAAGGAGAAGAAAGAGGAAGGGGAGTGGAGGATGCTTGTGTTTAAATAAACCACGACCCCTTTCCCGCCCTTCGGGCACCCTTTCCCCAAGGGCAAGGGAAAATTCCATTTATTTACTATCGCCTTTTATAAACGCAAAGACACAGAGTTCTTTTCGAAATCTCAAACGTCTTTGGGTATTTGTTTTTTATATGTTTATTTATCGCTTATAAGGGAGCATTACTATTTTGCTCCCTTGCCCCTTCACGGGGAAAGGGTGCCCGAAGGGCTGGAAAAGGGGTTGTTTCACTTATTTTTTCCACATATATTCTTATAGAAGCATCTTTCGCATTGGTCGGCATTTTGCGTAGCGGCGAAAGGACGGGAATAGTCGTAGATATCCTTTAAGACGCGGATGAAACCGTCGTTGTATTCGGCAGTAAAGGCATTGATGTCCGCGATTCTCTCCTTGTCAATCTTCAAGACGGGGTCGTAGTTTTCCGCCTGTGAGCGATGAGGGTAGAGAAGTGCGGGAACGACAGGGTATGTGCCGTTCTGTGGCGTGCCCTGCATTGGATGGGCAAGGATGCGTGAGTAGAGAAGAGTCTGGAGGTAATAGTCGGTGTGTGCGTTTGAATTGGCACCCTCTGGGGTGAAGATATCGCTTACTGACTTTACGTTGCCAGGCGTGCGAGAGCCAGTTTTATAGTCAACGACACGCATCTCAAGATGTCCGTCGCCGTTCTTCACAATGTCGAGACGGTCGATGATTCCTTTGATTTTCAACGTGTGAGGACCACGGTCTGTATCGAAGGTGATATAGTCTTCGATATACTTTTCTACATCTACAATCGTTATCGGACAGTTCTTCTTGTCGTATTCAAGAAGCTGTCGCAGCATTTTCCTTATTATCTCACGATGAATGAGCTGTGTACCGTCGAGTGTCGGCATCGGACGCTTCTTTGCCTCTTCATCCTTTAGAGAGAACAGCTCTTCCTTGAAACCCTCATCTATTGCGCGTTCTATTATAGATGGGTCCTTGAGCATACCATCTATCATTGATTCGGTTACGCTCTTGCCCTTGAAAGGTGCATAGATGAGTTCGGCCGCCTTGTGGAATACGAGACCGAAGACGCGGTTGTCCATTTCCTCCTCGTCGCTTTCGGTGTTGTCGCTGATGCCGCATACGAACCTGTAGAAATACTGCAACTGGCAGCGCAGGTACGTGTTTATGGCTGTCGGTGAAATGGAGCTTTCCTGTTCCATCTTCTCGATGACTTCTTTGTTTTTCTGCACATCGCATCGCTCCGTCTTGCCTACGAGAAGGGATGATGTCATCTCGGCAATGTTTATCTTTAGGTCGGATTCAGCGATTAGCTGCATCATGAAGCGCGACATCTCGTTGGTCTTGGTGTCGTTTGTGGAGTTGTTGTAGGTGATGGATACATCGGTGGCCCTCTGCATCATACGGTGGAAGTAGTACGCATAGATCGCAATCTTGTTCTCTATGGTAGTGAGTCCGTAGGCACGGCGTATAACGTGCGGTATGAATGAAGAGTCGTTCACGCTCTTCGGTATGTTGCCCTCATTGGCAGAGAGTATGAGCATATGGTCGAAATCGAGGTTACGTGTCTCGAGTACGCCCATGACCTGAATACCGATGATTGGCTCTCCGTGGAATGGCACGGATGTGGAGCGTATAATCTGGTTAAGGATGCCTTGCAGGGATGAATCGCTTACGATGAGTTCGTTGGATGTGATGAGCGTATTGACGCGGTTCATTATCTGGTACATACGGTATAGAGATTCCTGCATCAGAGGGTCGGGCTCGGCGCAGTTGGTCGCTATGCGATGTATTGCCTTTGAGATGCACGTTATCATGTCGAGGCAACGCAGGCGCTGTGCTTCTATCGGTGTGGCAGCCTCGTCGTGGTGGCTTATAGGAGTAAAAAGATTCGCAAGGTGCTCGTCAAGTGACAGTTCCTCGATAGTAGGGTAGAACACCTTCTTTTTCTCGTCATTAAGTTCGATGATCAGTCTTTCTGCATTATCTGAAATGTATTTCATATACGGATGATGCAGTATAGTGTTTACCTGGTGCAGTCGCAAGGCACCTTTGATGCGAGAGGAACCGCGCTGCTTTAGGATGAAAATCTGCTTTACGAGCGTTGCGATGAGAGTCTGCTGAAGAGGGTAACCCGAAGTGATGTTGATGTCCTTTACGCTATCGGGAAGGGCATGGAGAACTGTTGGGAGCAGTTTCTCATCGCAAAGAACTATTGCCGTACGTTTGCCTGCCTTAATGCGCTCTTCCGTTAGCCATTGGCTTACGTATCGTGCCTGAGCATCCTCGGTGGAAGCGGAGATATAGGTGATGCATGGCTTGTTTGTGAAGTTATTGAATGCCTCTGGAATCGTAATCTCATTAGGGAAGGCAGAGAGATAGGACTTGATATAGCGGCCAGCTTCGTTGCCTTCTTTCATGTAGTAGTTGTCATAGTCCCAATAGAATGCAGCCTTACCCTCACGCTTCAGATATGCCATAAGCTCCTGCTCGACAGGTTGGATTAGATTGAAGCCTACGAACAGGTAGTGGCTGTTGGGTGTTAGG
>Ga0326513_10002559_pt1 | contig 13402 bp, 18 predicted proteins | sample 2_2465_0518_D_FD_203654 | JGI IMG/M metagenome (GOLD analysis project Ga0326513, IMG submission 203654) | Bovine rumen microbial communities from UC Davis, California, United States - 2_2465_0518 | ecosystem: Host-associated > Mammals > Digestive system > Stomach > Rumen | place: USA...
AGATAAGTCTATTAAAGATGCTGTAAAGAGTAGAAAAATCTATGATGATAAAGAGGTAAGAAAAGGTTTAGCAGAAATCAAGAAAGAAATCAAAGGTAAAGGTTGATATGATGTTTATAAGAGGTTAGATAGTCTTGGAAATATTTTAGAGGAAGTTAAAAAGTCAGTAGTGGATACAAGTGCTACTAATGAATGAAACAGCTCTAAAAATTTCTCTGGTATCAATGGAAAGCTTGATTTAATGGCAGAATATGTTGTTAAAATCAAAGAAGATATTGATAACCAACTTTCTACTCTTGATGAAGATGTCGCTAACAGAATACAAGAAAGCAATGATAACATAAACCAATGAATGTCTAATAGAGTAACTATTGAACAGCTATTACAGCAAGTAGAGAGATTAGAGAATAAACTCAATGAGGTTGTAGATAGTGTAGTTTCTGAAAGATTGCCACAAGAACTTACTGATAAATATGATGTAAATGTAAGTAGAAAAGGTTGAATGTCTGATGAAGAAATAATGGCTGCATTAGGTATCCCAGAGAATGAATGAAACCAATATTGACTTAATCAATGATTAAATGAATGAATGGAAATGTGAATGGAAGAAGGGTTGAATGAGGGACTATGAGAAGCAAGAGAAGCCTGAGTTAATGCACCAGTAGATATGCAATGAATAGCTGAACCAGAAATGCCTTTAAATTACTAATTAAACTAAGCAATGGTACAAATCATAACTAACAGCAACTGATGAGGATGAGTTTGATTATACAAATATAAGGGAAGTGTAGATTACTATGAAGACTTGCCTACTTCGTGAATGAAAGTGTGAGATACTTATAATGTAGTTAACGCTTTCACTAAAGATGGGAAAGATTATCCAGCTTGAACTAATGTAGCTTGGGCTGGTACTGATTGGGACCCTTTATGATGAAGCATTGACTTAAGCGATTATCAGAAAAAATTAGTTGAATGAGATTGAATAGACTTAGACCAAGATACTAACGAAATAAGTGTAGAAGACACTGTTATAGATTGAGCTGCTAAATGAGCTACTGCTGTACAACCTTGAGATTTAAAACAATCTGATTGGGGACAATCTGATAGCTCTGCAATAGATTACATAAAGAATAAACCAACTATCTGAAATGGTACTTTAACAGTTAGTAGAAACTGAGTACAAATTAACACTTTTAGTGCTAATCAAACTTCTAATAGCTGAGTAGATATAAGTGTGCCTACTAAAACATCTGATATACAAAACGATAGCTGATATATTGATAAAACTGTTTCTAACTTAGATAATTACACATTAAGTTCTAACTTATGTGCAGTTGCCACAAGCTGAAAATATTGTGATTTAACTTGATTGCCAACTATACCTACTGACAACTGTCAATTAGCTAACTGATGCTGATATACTACTTGTACTTGAACATTAGTACAAGATGATTTAGCACCTTATGCTTTATGTGATGATATTCCAACAAATAACTGTCAATTAGCGAATGGTTGCTGATACATTACTTGAATTACTTGCACTGATGTAACTTCTGCTTTATGATATACTCCTTATAATTCTACAAACCCTAATGGTTATACTACTTGTACTGGTACATTAGTTGCTTCAGATTTAACACCTTATGCTAAAACTTGCGATATAAGCTGTGTATGAAAAACTAACAAATACTGTGACTTAACTTGACTTCCTACAATACCTTGAGTAATTGATGCTCTAAATTCTTCTTGTACTACTGAAGCATTAAGTGCAAAACAAGGTTGTGTATTAAATAGCTGTGTATCTGCAATTAACTGAAAAATACCTAGTGCTGCTACAGCTTCTAATCAATTAGCAGACAAGGCTTTTGTAAATAGTTCTATCAATGCTTTAGCAGCTTTCTATATCACAAAGAATGCAGCTGGCGACCAGTTTGATACTTATGCTGAATTGATTTGAACTACAACATATTATAGCGGATGAGCAGTTAGAGTGCCTACTACTAACGATTATGCAATAGTTAAATCTGATGAAACCCACGATGGAGAAACGACAAGATACAGTTATCAAACAAGCCAATGGGAATACCAATATACTGTTAATGAAACTCCTTTAACTCAATGCCAATTAGATGCTCTAAATTCTTGAATAACGAGTGGTAAAGTATCTACTTATGACTGATATGCTACATCTAAACAAGATGTATGCAATATGGTATGTACCCTAACTTGAGCTGATGATAGTCACTATCCATCTGCAAAAGCCGTTGCTGATGCTTTGAGCTGTGCTTGAGCTTGAGATATGCTAAAGAGTGTATATGACCCTAACAATAAAAATGCTGATGCCTTTGATTACTGTAATTTCATAAACACTCCTACTATACCAACAGATAACTGTCAGCTTTCTAATGGATGTTGATATATTACAACATCTTATCACGATAACACAAAACAAGATACATTAACAGCTTGAGAGAATGTAGAAATAGCTAGTAATGTAATTAGTACGAATAACTATTATAGAATATTTGAAAGTGATGTAACAGTTAGTACAGATGATACTAAATGAGTAGCACCATATAATACTTCTTATGGATATACTAACATAGATATTAGTGCTAATGCTTGAATAAAATGGGTAGAATGAGCTATATATACATTCATAGTAGATACTACAATGGTAGTAGCTTCTGCTTATAGAAATGTAAGAGTAAAAATCTGAACTTGAGCTTATATTCCTGTAATGTCAACTACTTCAGCATTAGCTTGAAGTTCTTACTTTACTAAAACTAACTTTAGACAGTTTCAATATACAACTAAATATGTTGGTACTGGTGCATTACATCTATTCACAGATAGTAATACCACATATTCAGCTATGAGCGTAGCTGAATTTAAAGCTAATACTTGTACTTGTGCTAGAAGTACAACATCTAAGTGTCTTAATGCTATATTAAATTGTTACAAAGAAGATAATTTCTGTTCAGTAGCAACATCTGGTAAATATTGTGATTTAACGTGAATACCAAGTTTATCTGCAGTAGCTACAAGTGGTAAATACTGTGATTTGACTTGACAGCCTACTATTTGAAATGCAACATTAACTATCCAAAAGAACTGAACAACTGTTAATACTTTCTGAGCTAATGCTACTTCAGATGTGACAGCAAATATAACAGTTCCTACTGATACTTGTGAATTGAGTAATAGTGCTTGATTTATTACTGGAATAACAAGCTGAGATGTAACTTCTGCATTAGGTTATACTCCATATAACTGTACTAACCCAGCTGGATATACAACTTGTACTGGTACATTAAGCTCTTGTGCTGATGTAATAAGTGCTTTGTGATACACTCCATATAATTGTACTAATCCTGCAGGATATACAACTTGTACTTGAACTCTTACAGCTGAAACAGTAGTAAGTGGAGATAGCTGAGTAACTTATACAATAAAGAAATCTACAGCAGCACCATCGTGAGCTGGTAGTAATACAATAACGCTTGTAGTAGAATAGTCAGATTTATTTACTTAAATTAGTGATTATGTGAATATATGTCTGAGATACAGAGATTAAATGAATATATCTATGAGATACGCCTGTAAAAGAGGTGTATCTTTGAGATACTAAGATACGACCTGTAATTAGAGAAGCCATAATAGATTTTTTATTAGTTTGATGAGGTTGAGCCTGATGAAATTGATTATTTAGTCGATGTTGTTGAGCGTGATGATGATGAGCCTGATGACTTATATATTGTACCAATTATCAAATTATTAGTTGAAAATACCCTATTGTTATATGAGAATGATGAAATAACTCTAATTGATGAGATAGCTGTGCATTATGATGTATTGCTATATGATGATGACAATGATGATGATTTAGTCCATCTTGAGTAAAATGACAAGATTGATGAAGTTGATGATGATGAAGTTATTACTATTGATACTGATGTTGAACCTGATGACAATGATATAATTGATGAGCATCAAAGAGGACGTGATTTTGAGGAGGATGATGATGAGCTTGATGATGCGGTTGACCTTGATATTATTGTTGTTGATGATATACATATCCAGAATGATGAAAATGATGAAGTTGACGCAGATTAAATATTTCGTGAACTAATGTATATTATTCGTGATGAGGATGATGATGAAGTTGCTCTAGGATATGATACTGATGTAATTGATGATGAAATTGATGATGAACTTCACCGAGTTGTGTTCACGCAACGGCTGCTACAACATATTGAAGTTGATGATGATGATGATGATGTTGAGCTTTAAGCCAATGATGAAAATGATGTCAATGAGTATTTATACTTCGTTATCCAACTGCTTGTTGATATGATATAACTTGATGAACTAAATATACTTGCTGAACTTATACTATACATTGCTTTACAAGTAATTGAACTCTAACTTTAAACTAATTTACTATTATATCATAACCAAATGAAAAACTTTCGAACTAAACTAAGTGTAACAAAATTAGTATTATTAGTAATGGTACTAATACTTGGTTTCCAAACGGTATATCTAACTCTACAAGGAGTAGAAACATCTCTATTTAATAATGTTATGCTATCTATCGTTGCTTTCTACTTTGGGCAAAAGAGTATGCAGTATAAGGAAGTAGATAGTCTAGTAAAAGATTTATCTGATGAAGAAGAAAAAGATGGACAGCCTCTATAATTACATTACAGACCCTTGAACTTTAGTTAGCTTTGTAGTATTCGTTTTCTGATTATGAGCCACTTGGAGTAATCTGAATGGGAGAATAAAAACATTAGAAAAGAAAACAGATGAAATAGATATAACTAAGATAGAAATCAAGCTGGCAGAGATACAGAAAGATTTACAACGAATTAGGGATGAATTAGATAAGTCAAGTGCAAAATAAAAATTGCTCTTGATTTATCTAAAAACACTTATACCGTTTAGATACTTTATATCTATCCCAACAAAAATGAAAGAAACTATACACAAATGTTGAGGAGATTATGTAATTCTTAGATTTGATGAGAATGAGAAAGACCGAAGAACTAATTGAAGAACTGAATATCGGACTTGAGCTGAATGGAAACCTTGACTTAAAAATGCTAAGAGGTATTGGTTTGAGGATGCAGCAGCTCAAGCTCTAGTTACGGCTAGAATTTTACATAAGAGCAAAGTATGATAGATTATTTAGAATACCTAATTTACAAGATAAGTAAATTATGGACTGATAAGAAAATGAGGAAAATCATTTTAGCATACAAGAATAGCTTAAATGAGAAAAAGAAGTCACGAAAGACCAAATAGGATAGTAGAGATAAACTGAAAACAGCGAAAGCTGAATAGAGTAATAGATAAATACTCTACCAATTTGCACCACATTATGTGACAATGCAATAAACACCTTTATAATGTTAATATCCCAGAGAATAAGATAATAATGAGTGAAAGAGAGCATATAGCATTAAATAATTACTTTAGAGATAAGCAAAACCCTAGAGAACAACTAAAACAAGTGTATGAAACGGTTAAATCTGTGTTAAGTGAGTGAGTGAGGAGAGAGCTTTATACGATACTGTATGAAGCAGATGATAGTATGTTTTATATCCCAGAATTACTAAAATGAAAGAAAAAGAAAAAAACTACAGGTACTGAAAAGAAAAATGAGAATGTAGATACTGACTAGCAATAGAGAGCTGTGCTAGATGTTTATTTGAAAACTTGTGTTTATTTGAACAAAACCAAGAAAGGATATGAAGTGATACTCACGAAGTAGAGAGGACTTTAGAGATTTAATTTTTAACAAATATAAAATGAAAGAAGCTATTTACATTGAGTGAGATAGTTGCTCTAAATGTTATATGATGAAACCACACGCTCAGAAACGGGCAGAAGAAAATTGATATGAGTTCCAAACATTTAGATTTGATGAAGCCTCAGTTAAAGAGTTTAATGTCCAATCAGTTCCTATGCTTATACTAAAGGAAGATTGAGTTGTTAAGGAAATTCTTGATATGGATGGTATAGTTAATTTGATTTCTTGAAAAGAAAGTCAAATTGCTTAGCTTTAATTTCTAACCAAAATAAGTAATGGAAGAAATAAATGGATGCTTATGATTATGAGCTGAAAACTCAGATTTCTTATTAACTTGATGAGAGGTAGATAACTTACCAGAACTAACCCAGCAAGATACTAAGATATTTGAATATAATCAGAGTTGAACACCACATTGTACTTTATATTCAGCTTTTGGTGCTGTTTCAGATTTATTTAACTATGAATTTACTCAGAAAGAGATAGATGAAATGGTAGAGGAGAGTTATAAAAGAGGGAGAATAAAATGAAAATGATGGTATATCAAAAGTGCAGTAAACCTAGTAGCAGATTATTGGAATGAACATCATTCAGATTTAGGTAAAGTTGTTTATTATAGAGTAAGTCTATACGATACTGAATTAGTAGATAAGATATTAGAGAAGAACTATACACTATGTAGCTGATACAGAGGAAACCAAAAGTATAATACTGATAGAAATGATGGTATATTAAACTGAACTACATTCTGAACTTCTACTTATTGACACGCAGTTAGCTGGTTAGGCAGAAAAGGAAAGAGATACATTAAAGATAATTATAAAGGAAGAAAAAGCTGAAAGCTACCTACGAATGTTTATCAAGTAGAACATACTCCAGCTGAGATGATTAAAGGTAATACATATTATGCTGATGCCTATTTGTTTGTTAAGGTTGACAATGAGGCTGAAGTAAGAAGACTAGAAACTTTGAAAACTGAATGCTTAAATTGTATAAAAGAATTACAAACAATTTATCATTTAGTGAATGATACAAACTTTCAGTGAATATTACACTATACAGCAGACAAAATCAGAGCTAAGATAGCTGATGCAGAGAGAGAACTCAGTAAGTATCGTTAGTAAAATAAAAATAAGACACGTAGAAATATTGAGCTGAATAATTATCCATCTGAAATAATAAACGTGTCTTAAAATATTCAAAAAAAGTGGACTTTATATCTTAATTATATATAATATGCCTTGTGGAAGATGATGAAAGAAGAAATAAAAATCTTCGTACAAAAAAAGAGGACATTGCATCCTCTTTTTTAATTTCGTTTGGTTGTGACTAGAACAGTATAATAATCAGCAATATAATTGCAACTGCAAATATTCGACATCAAATATCTGTGTCATCGTCAAATAAGCATCATAATATTCCACATATTAGTGGTATTCATAATTCCACAAATAAGATGGCTAATACTATTGTCCGGAACATTGTGTTATTTCATAATAAGTAAATCTGCATCTCCTGCCATAGTTGTAGGTAATTGTCAATTCCATTTCTCTATCCATTTCAACTTAACATATTCAGCACCTCATTGTGTTTGAATAGCTTTTGCTTGTATCTCAATAGCTTTAGCTTGGGCTTCAGCGGCTACTATCTTTTGGTCGCTTTCATATTTAACTTTCTCTAGTTTATTCTTTTCTGCAAGAGCTTCTTGCTCAGCTGTAACTTTAGCCTCAATAGCATCATTAAATGATTTACTGAAGTCGAAATTTACAATATTAAATAATTGAATTTCTACTCAATACGCCTGTAGCCTCTTATTAAGATTTTCTTCAATATCTTTAGATACTGCTGAACGTTCTGTAATAAGTTGTTCTGCTGAATATTTGGCAACTACTGCCTTAAATACTTCTTGAACTGCTGGAGTAATAATTTTTTCAGCAACCTTTTCTTCCTTTCCTACATTCTTATAAAGTTTAACAACCTCACTTTCCTTGTACTTATAGTTTACTACAATAGACGCTGCTACATTCTGAAGGTCTTTTGAACTCGCATCAGCTTTAGCGTCTAATTTCTGAGTTTGTACATTATACTTTACTGCTTTAGTAATAAAAGGGACTTTGATATGTAATCAGTCTGAATAAACAGTTTGATTTACTTTTCATAAAGTAACTGTAAATCATTCATATCAAGGCTGCACTACAAACCAAGAGTTGAAGAATATAGCAAGTATTAATAACGCTCATACTCAAATAAAAGACCATTTAATTACTAACTTTCTAAAAGCCCTTTCTTCTTCCTCTCTTTTCTTTTCTTCTTCGGCTTGTTTCTTTAGTCTAGCCTTTCTCTCGGCTTCTGTTTCTTGATAAGATGGCGTTGAGCCACAAAAAACGTTATAATTGTACATCATTATATATTATTTATAAAGTAAATCTACATTAGCAATAACTTTATCTAAGAATTTCTTAGAGAATTTGTTTGTATTCTGATTACTAATATCAAAGTTAAAGTCATTCATATTTAATCTCAACGGCGTATGAGCAACCATAGGGAACTCTCTCATATTGATATTACTTTCATATCCATATCTCTCTGCATCTGTTCAAGCCCATACTACTAAAGCTTTATTCCCAAAAGCCTTTGAGCAATGATGTAAAGAACTATCGCATCATACAACTGGGTATCTAGCTGTTAGTGATACGACTAATCTTAAATCTGGAGTATCACACATTTGGCAATTATTCAATACTGGTTGGCTACCTTGTTTGATAACTTCATACAGTGTATAACCTTTCTTTGTTAGTTCATCTGCTATATACTGTGCAGCTTCTACTGGAATTGAACGATAGCTTTTATCTGCTCAGTTTAATCACATCGTGCTACCAAATGGCTGATATAGAATAGGCTTCTCTCATTGTAGTAAATTAGACATCTTTTCGTGTTCTGCTAAGAATAAGCAAGGTTGTGGAATGGCATCTCACTCTATACCTAATTGCTTCTTAGCAATATATAACCAGTTCTTAGCGTCATTAAAGAACTCTGGGTCAGTATATGGCTCAAGCTCTATATAGTCATTCCCTTTGATTACATCCTCATATAGTCTTCTATCATCTAATCAATGTACAGATTTGATATAAGGGTTTCATCGGAAAGCTAAAGGTCGGCTTGTTACTACCTTTACTGGTCTTTTCTTGGCTACCTCAGTAATAGCACCAGTCATTGCTACCACTCTACCAAGTCATCAGTTAATATTGATAACTAAAGTCTTTTGTTCTGGCATATTATATTTATTAAGGAATAAATTATTTATTATGCTCTTTCCTTCGCTTATCTTGTTGCTCTTTATTTACTATCTTTCAGCAAGCTAAGCAATACTTTCTAGGTCATCTTCAGCTGATTTCTTTTCAGCACCTCAAACAGTTTTTCATCACATATAATAAGAAACTAAAATATGAGCTATCTCTTTCATCCTTTCTTTGTTTTGCTTTTCAAATTCTGATAGCTCGTTTAATTCTTTAATCAATTTATCTATTTCTTTCATCTGCGAATTAAATAAAAGTAAATAAAACAAATGCAGCTAAGCTGTATAAATCTGATTACTTTCTTTTCTTGTCAGCTTTCTTCCATTGCCTTTTCATCTCATCTTCTGGGAATAGGTTTCAGTATCAGTTACAATGGTCTTTTATTCGTTTCTTTAATCTCTTATATTCTCTTTTCCAAAATCATACTTCATCACTTTCAAATCAAAAGCTACATTCACATTCTCATAAATCTGATTTTAATTCTTCTATCTCCTTTTTTAGCTGTTCATTCTCCTTAGCAAGTCAGTAGCAGTTCTCATCTTTTTCTTCTCTACTCATCTTCCATAGGTCTATCTCCTTTCTGTATTCTTCATTCAGCTTTTCTTTATTATCTAACCATAGCTCTAAAGTCTGATTTTCTTCCTTTAGTTTATCTATGGTAGAGTTTAGTCATTTAATCTCTCATTCAAGACTAGCTACCTTTATATTCAGCTTTTTATTTTCTTCTTGCATAATTGCTATACTCTTATCTCTATCATCTAAGCAAGAGTGCAAGAACTCTACATTATCTTTCAGAGTTTTATTTTCTTCTTCTAAACTCTTATTTCCTTCTTCTAAATCTGCACATTCTTGCTCTAACATATTTATTTCATCTAATTCATAATCTCCTGTATGTTTCATTTCTCTAAAATAAAATATAAAAGTCTGATTAGTCTTCACAAAGAATAGGTGTCCATTTACTCATATCGTTTATATCTGTTCTTCGTGATATTTCAGCTCATTCTTTTTTTAATTCCTTGTTATATTTATAACATAACTTTCAACGAGCTTTCTTTAGTAAATCTATCTGTTTATCTATCTCTTTTAGTTCTTTCTTGAATTGCTTAAACAATTCTTGCTTCTTATTTTTTACCATCTCCCTATAATAAAATATAAAATATTAGTATGAGTATTATTGCCCAACAAATGAAATATAATATTTCTTCAAATAATTCAGATTTTTCTTTTTTCATTTCCTTTTGGTAAATAATATAAAAGTCTGATTAGTCTTCTACTATCTCTCCATATTCTGACACTTTCTGATTTGCGTGTCCCATTATTGTTATTCTTTCCTCTCAGTTTTTATCTCTTAAATTCCATCTACAATACATTCCATCTACTCATAAGAACTCTCAAACAAAATCTCATCACATCTTTACCTTAGTTCATTTTTCAAGTTCCCATAGTTTAATGTCAGATTTTTCTTTTTTCATTTCCTTTTGGTAAATAATATAAAAGTCTGATTAAATCTCCTTGCAATAACTCCATTAAACAGTATATTATTACTGCACAATTTTGTTATTTTCCACTAAGGGAGATTTGTCTGATTTGTCCGCAAAGCAAGTCAGACTTTTTTTTATTTTATTTCAAATAGCTTATTAAATCTTCAATAGGTGTATCTGATATTGATAATAACATTAGTAAACTTTGATATTTAGTAGTCCATTCACCAACAAACTCAACTTTGTCTAAGTCTATCTTATCATTCTCTACTAACCATTTAATGAAACCATAACGAGCCGATATTATATAACTTTCTGCTAATTCTTTTGGGAATACTGCACTATGTCATTGATAAGCATATCCCCATAAATTATCTCTACGCTCTCCATCGCTTGCTATATAAGGGTCATACTCATTCAATAACTCTATAAGTTTTTCTATTCAGATTTCTTTTTTCTCTTTCTCCATCTTTTTTAATAAATTAAGTTATAAAAGTCTGATTACCACCAATCTGGTATTAAATCTGTTTTTCAGCTTCAAAAGTTTCATATCTTATTTAGATAATGGTGTTTTCCCCAGTGGTCTGTCCATTGAGAGAACAGTGGTTTTCAATATGGTCTTCAAGGCATTCAACAAGCAAGTCTAATTTTATCTTTTAAAGCATTGCTTTTATTCCTTTTGTCCATTTCTTCCCAAGTCCAAGCTATTCTATAATCATAAGCAACTACACTCGGATGAACAACAAGTGTACATCAAGGTTTTCTATGTGCCTCTAATTCATTTTTAGCGTTTTCAAATATCTCATACGCTCATAATAATGTTCATATACTCTCCATTATATTAATATAAGATATAAAATCTAACTTATCTAACTAACAGTTAATGTTAATTCATAGTTAATTCGCATAAAGAATAGTATTATACATATAAACATAATAATTGTTAATCGTTTTATCATCCTAATTTCCTAAATAATATGGGTAAAAGTTCTTTTGAGATTATATACATTTCTGCTCTCTCTCCATCTCAGCCAAGTGTTTTATATTTAGCAATATCACATAAATCATAAAGTAGTTCTCATCTATTTCTGAAATAAAACTCATCCTCACTTAAACAATAGATTATATAGTCAGCTTTACTTGCAAATATACCACTTGGCTTTCAATTACACTTAATCTCTAATGCTATGTTTCAAGTTTCTTGGCTTTTGTAATCACGTTTCACTTCATAAGTAATCTCTCTCCCTCATATAGTAAGTTTAACATCCCAGTCTTTGAATTGTATATCTGGTGCAAATTCTACTTTCTCTATATCATACATATCTAACATTTTTTTAACAAAAGCTTTTTCTATCTTTTTTCAGCCCTCTAAAGTTTTTTGAAATTCCATTTTGTTTATTGATATATAGTAAATTGTCTTCTAACATTAAATCTTTCTGGCTCTATTTCTCATAGCTCATCTTGATATATAGCATTCAACACATTAAGCATTGTCCTTTCCCAATTTCAGTCTGAACTTGCATAGATGTGTCCTTTATCTTCCCACCATTTACAACTTCAAGCTTTACTTAAACATCATAATGTTTGTGTGCTACCTAAGTATTGGTTTGATAATGTTCTTCAGATTTTGTTTAATCATTCACTTTCTGATGTAAAACAATATCTATCTCCTCTATCATTATTTCATACATTACCATAATTCCAACATCACTCTACTCAATATCAATTCTTTCATCCACTTGTTTCTGCAATTATAATTCACAAGATAACTCATTCTCTGATATTATATTTATTTTCTACCTCCCATATTGCTGATGGGTTAAGTCAATATTTATAACATAGTTCCTTAAATCTATCGTGTGATGTTTTTTCTTCTAACTCTGGCATAAGCTGGCTATCTCCACTTGCTGTTAATTTTCAAGGATACCATTCATTTATATGTTCTACACATCCAGTTCCATATTCATTAAATAATATATCTGGGCATACAATAACTGGTGTTTCGATTTCTTCTGTGGTTTCTTCTTCAACAATATTTTCTTTCTCTGCTGTTGCTAAGCTAATAAACATTACAATAAATAATATAATAGCTCATAATGTAATTGATAGTTTAAATTTTTGTGATAAAGTAAGTTCCATAGTAAATTGTAAAGAATAAAAAGTTTATTTGTTTTTGTTGTGCCTTTCTTTAGTCTGCTCTCTATTAATAATAGAGCTACATTTAGAGCAGTATCTGTGCTGTGGGTTTCTTTTGATTATCTCCTTTCAGCATCTTTCACAATTAATTTTTCTTTCTTTTTTCCACATTTTGTTTGAGTAATTAGTTAAAATTTTTTGGTGTATCTTGCTCTAGCTCTTGCTCTATTCTTTTCTCTTGAAGCCTCTAATTTATCATCTCTTTTCTTCTTCTCTGCATTGTAGTATTCCATTAGATGTCAGCATAGAGTAATTACATCGTCATTGTGCATTTCTAAATACTCTACTATCTTTTTTATGTTCCTATATGGTAGGACTTTTCTTTTCCTCCATACATTATATATTGAAGGGTCGCATCACATATAGTCAGTCATTCATAAGATATTGAATGATTTTACTATATCTCATAACTCATTCAATAATTCCATAGGTTCTCTATTCATTTAGATTACGGTTATTAGATATAAATTCGGTAGTTCATTTATTTGATACATACCAAGCTATCTTAAATTCTCTGATAGCATTCATTACTTGTAGCATTCATTTACAGTCAGCCTCCATTGTTCTATAATCTCAATACTGTTCCTCAGCTTTGAGCTTTCCAATTTCAG
>Ga0326513_10002560_pt1 | contig 13400 bp, 13 predicted proteins | sample 2_2465_0518_D_FD_203654 | JGI IMG/M metagenome (GOLD analysis project Ga0326513, IMG submission 203654) | Bovine rumen microbial communities from UC Davis, California, United States - 2_2465_0518 | ecosystem: Host-associated > Mammals > Digestive system > Stomach > Rumen | place: USA...
GTTTTATTCTCATAAGATTCTTCATCATTTAAAGCGAATAATAAATCCAAGACTTCATCATCATTCGCTTCCATTGGAGTCGATTCAATAGCTCTTGAGCCGATTTGCTCCTCTTCTTCTCCGAGAAAATTGAATCGGACAGTCTGAAAGACTGCTCCAATAGAGTCCGCTTTCAATTCCAATGTTTTATTCTGGAGATTTGATGATGCTCCTTCAGTCAAATCTCTGGAGAATTCTTTCTCGGTGATTAAGACTTTGATTGCATCGAATACATCTTCGACTTTTTCATATGCTTTCTTATTCCCTAAATCTCCGAAATATATAATCATTCTCTCGAAATAGTGGATTGTCTGGTCTGCATATCTACTGAAGGAAGCGAGAGTCATTTGATTTCTTTTGAAGATATATCTGTCTGGAATCATCATGAGGAAAGCGATTTTATCTTCCAATGATTTTCCGACATTCTTCATTGCTTTAGTATATATGAAATAGCTTCCTTTTCCTCTTATGACATTAAATCCGCCCAGATGCTTTCGATATACTGCCATATGATTTCCAACATGGAAAGGATTGACAATATTTTCCCAATATGGAATCAATCCGAAATCATCAATCCATTCTTTGACTTCCATTGCATCGGCGATGTCCTCTTGAGATAATTCTGGAGAAATTCTGGACATTACATCCGCCAGAATTTCAGAATCTTCAATCTCTTCTTCTTCATCATCTTCATCTGGGATTGGGAATTCAAAGTCCAATTCTTTGAAGACTTCTAATGATGGAGAATTAATAATTGTAATCAATAAATTCTCGAAAAATGATTTATATGAGCCAGTCTCCGCATCTAATTTCGCAAGTCTCCCATTATAAGAAAGTTTTCGATTTATGGAAGATTTTCCTCCGGCATCAATTTCTTCTTCGACTGGGAGAATGCTCCTTCGGAAGAAATTCAATCGCTTAAATTCACCATTCTCCTTATAATTCCAAGAGTATATGATGAAGTCTGTCTTTTTATCTGGGAGTCTTTCAATTTTAAGATAGATGTCTCTCTGGTCTGGATTATTTTTATGTTTGAATGTATATGGAATGTATAATCCAGAGGAATCCCAATCCCATCCTTTTTTGAGCATTTCTTCATCTGGTTTGTAGACTGAAGGTGATGATGAATCTTCTTTTGTCTCCTCTAATTCTGGAGCGGTTAAATCGTTAAATTGATTTTTCATGAAATCACCTTTTTGATGGGATTCATAAAAATAAGGTTAATTCCAATAGGTTTATATAAGATACTGGATATATTATTGATTAACCTTAATTTTACGAGGTTAGAATTGAGATTTAAACGATTTGCCATCGTTATGGTCTTAATTCTAATCCTTTTCCCATACATAATCAATCCCATTCTCCTTCATCACCGACTGGGAATATGATGAAATATTTCTTATTTCCGAATTTCTCTCTCCTTGTAGATGCTTTAAACTTTAAACCTTCAAGAGACTCTTTAATATCTGAAAAATTGCATCTAATACCCGCATCATCAATTCCAGAGACATATGACAAGAGCGGATATAATTTAGACTTACTGCCAACATACAAAGAATCATCATCATTCATTTTCACATTATATCCAATATCAAAGGACTGGAAGGTTTCTGGATGTTCCAATGTAACATAAAAATATCCTCCATCATCATTCTCTGAAGGTCTTAAATCTCCAACATTTACAATCTTAACTGTCTTTGGATTGTTTCTTAAATCCATTAAGAAATCATCTTCATCGATTTCTTCTATTCTATTAAAAGCCATATTATAATCCTCCTTTCTCTTTTTTAATAAATTCCTCAATGTCTTCGGTCTCCAATTTTTCAATGAAATCATTTAAAGTCTGATTTTTCCCAAATGATGTCCTTCTTAAGTAATCCAGGAAATATATGAAATCATCTCTTGATTTTTGAGCTTTGAAAAATAGGTCCCAATCATAAGTCTCATCATTACCTTTTCCAAATGGAATCTCTGTCATTATCCTTAAGATTCCTAAAGCCAAATAGACAATCTCTGAATCAGAGAAATCCTTATGCGGTTTCTCATAACTGCCTAACATCCTTTTAATCCTTATGATTAACAGATTCGCATATGTGAAGTCTTTTGAATTATAATCCATTATGAATCACTTCCTAAATGTAACAATTTTATTATTAATCCTTCTTTGTCCTTTGCAGTACCGAAAGCCAATAATACATCCATTAAATCTTTATTCTGTTTTGTCTGGGAATTAATGGAATCATCAGAGAATTCATTGAAAGAATGTATTGACTCGGTAATGTCTTCCATGATCCGCTTTTGACTCTGGGATTTTTCGGATCCTTCTTCGACATGGATTTCAATCAATATTTTTAAAAGATACAATGATAAATTCACGATGTCGGATGGTTGTACTGGTTTTATTTCATTAAAGATACGATTTCCTTCAATCATATCCATAATTTGAAGAATTAAATTGTTTGCTTGTAGATATTCGACTGTATTTCCAATCATTTATTCTCCTCTTTCCAGATGGTTAATCGCTATATTTTCCAATGATTCACCAGAGTCAAGGGAGATAAAGAGATTAGTTAAAGCCAAATCTAAAATAGCTCCTTTGCTTAATTTCATGGAGATTAATTCTCCTTTTGTCATCAAGTCATCAATAAACTTGTAGTTTTTCTTTGATATAAACGCATTTATTCTACATTTGGAATTCTCGTTGTTATTTGATTGTTTCATCTATATTCCTCATTGAATTTAATTTGTTAGAGAAAATAAGACCATTATTCTGGAAGATATGATGAAGCATAATCAACAGCTGTTGTATATCCTTACATTTATTAAGTCGGAATTAGAAAAATAAGCACATCTAATCATGACTTATCTGATTGGATTCTATTATTAGGGATGATTATTCTGGAGGATTTATCGCTATCTCGCCAAAGATTGACAATCCTTCATGATTTTCATCAGATTCTTCTTCTCTCTTATTTTTGATTTATCATCTCCATTCTCTGAAGTATTCTAAATCAATTGCCTTCCTAATAGCTATTTTCAATAACTAATCGAAAGACAATCTCTGATATTATTTAAGATACAATCAATATATATAGTTATTGGTTAAAAGAATCAATCTCCATCCTCTATTGATGAAATAACTGTCTCACAAGTGTGGGACACTTTTTGAAAAAAATAAAAAAAGAGGAAAAATCACATCTTCTCCCTTTGCCTCTTCAAGAAATCAAGATGTCCCTCTACATTCTTAATTAACATATCAAATTGCTCTTTATCATAATCAGAATTCTTCAAATCCTTATAAGAATCTCTTAATTTCTTATAATCCGCATCATGTAAAATATACATAAATTCAGACATATGGACAAATGAAAAATCAAATAATACATTTTTATTCTCCAATGAATAGGACCAATTTAAAAGACAGTATAATCTCTTATTATTCAAATCATCAAAAATATAAATCCCTTCATGCTTTCCTCTATAGCTCGGAGATTGGAATTGCCCTTCTCGATTAACATCCAAATAATTATTCAAAGGAAAGCGGACAAAATCCCAATCACCATTTCCAAGACCATATAATTCATCAAGTCTTGCATATAAAGAATCCCAATTCTGAAGGTCTCTCTTGTTTACTCTGTAGATGGGAGACTCCTTTGTCGAATTGACAATATCCATTGGGAAGAAATCTTCATAAAATCCATGTAGGTCATAACGATAATTAAAAGACTTATCAAATCCATCCAGATGATTGAATTCATCAATGAAATCTGATTCGGTATTGTATAAACCGATTATCCGAGATTCCTCATTCAATTCATCAACACTTCGACTTCTGGGAATCAACATTATCACTTCAACATTATTAAAACAAGTCCGCCTGGAAGTGTTTATCATCTCAAGTTTATCCCAGATGATCTGCTTGAAACCTTCAGTCTTATTCAGTCCCATCCCTTTGAAATATTTCATCAAATCATTATAAGCTGTTTCGGAAATCTTAAAATCTACCTTGACTCCTCTTTTTCCTTTGACATATTTGTCATGATGCCTTTCTTTATAAAATGGAGATTTATTCAATCTCAAAATCTGAAAATAATCATTATTCATCTTAATTTCACCATTTTCCCATATATAATAATAATATAATAATAAACTAATTTTTTAATAATAATAAATACGAGAGAAAGTATTCTGAAATTATGACATAAACAACATAATTATGTCCTTTATGTCATAAAATTTCCAGTTACTTCTTCGATTCTTTAATGTTCTTAACTTCAAATTTATTATAAAGACAGATATCGTTTAATTTGTCAATGGGCATATTTTTTATCTTTGAAAGTCTTAATAAGAAATCCATACTAACAAATTTATGACTGGAATGATATTGTTTAATCCTTTCAGTACATTCGCCCAGTAATTTGATATTATCTCCATTCTTCATCATTTCTTCTTCTAATAGCTCAATAGCTTTCTTATATTGTTTTATGTTTGTTTTTTCTCTTCGGATTATCTCTTCAGATTCGGCGATTTTTTCTTCATATTCAATGATATTTGAATCATTACCAATATAATCAATTAATAATTCTTCAATTAGCCGACTTCCAGAGCATTTCGCTTTCATCCGAGCCAATTCCCAGACTTCTGGATTTATATAGACTGTTGTCCTCTCTTTTTCATTATTCGCCATTTTTACCAATTCCTTATGGTCTGTTTAATGAATGGAGATATTTCAAAATTCATGACATAATATTTTCCATCCTTATGACATAAGATATCCCTTTATGACATAATATTGCCCATCATTATGACATAATATTTCTCTTTTGACATAATATTCTGGAGATTTTGACATAAAAAAAATCTGAAAAATTCTAACATAACTTTTTGCCCAAATATGACATAATGAAACAATTATGACATAATTATAGTGAAATCATGACATAATTAGGAAGATTATGACATAATATTTCCAGATTTTTGACATAACAAAATATTATATAAGGATTGTTTAAAAATAAGTACAAGTATACTTATCTGATTATGAGAATTGCCCTTCTCATAATCTTCAATCGATTTCTATTTTTTTTATTATGTTTTTTTCAATCTCAATTCATCATCTAAAGTCATTTGATTTTCATCTCTTCTTAATCCTTCTTCGATATATCTTGATACAAGTTTAGCTTCGCTTATTCGGAGCTTTTTTGCTTGTAGCTCGAATCTAAAAGCCAGGTCATCATCGATTCGGAAATATTTCTTTTTTTGTATAGGTTTTTCAGACATTTCAATCAGACTCCTTTAGATGTTAATAGTTTTATTGTTAGTCATATATAAATGTGCCATCCATATGGCAATATTACAATATTAAAATATTGTCCATCATCATCCCAGATGGTATTGATTCTGGAGAGAATTCTGGTCCAAATCCAATTGCATTTTTTAGTCATGTAGCATGAAAATTTCAGACACCTTCCGACACTTTGAGAGTCGGATCTCTCTGGATGAAATCATCAAATCTGAAGAAATCATATTAAATTGGATGACTTGTCTATATTTCCAAGACCGAAAAAAGATAAGAATCCCATCTCTTTAATCTGATGGAAAAGATGATGAATAATATGAGGACATGATGGATGATATGATAAATCCTAACAGCTATTGTCAATTAAAATAAGAATAATTCGATGGCAGAATCTGGAGACATAAATTGCCGAATCCTTCCAGAATCTTGAAATCATTCATCTGAAGAAATACTGCAATATATCTTCAGTCCTCGTCGGTTACTTGTTTTTAAAATTTCCCTTGAATATTCTGGAAGAAAGATATATCTCCTTCATCCGCCTTATATGATATATTGGGAATCATTATTATAAAAATGATGGGATGAATTTCCCAAGCATAATTATATTAAAATTGATGATTAAAAATATGATTGCATTTATCAGATGATAAATGTCTTTTTCGAAAAGCTCTAAAAAAATCATTGTCCTTTTGATTTTTTCATGATGGATGGATTCATTGATAATCCCTTCATCATGTTTTTTGTTTTTATGATTTTTTCATGAGGATGATTTTTCATGATTTGGGATTTCATGATTTTTTCATGGAATTATTTTTCAGAGTTATGATGGAGATCTTCATCTTGGTCTGTCATCTGGAGAAAAATATTGTTTCATGAAATTTTCATGAAGTCAAAAATTTATGTCATTTTTGATGGTCGAATTGCTCTGTCAAAAAGGAAGGAGAATGCTCTAAATCGGAATCCAAGACATCGATTTTCAGACATACAGATGTCCCAAATGAGATGTTTCATTTCTCATATGTATATTGAGAATTTAATAAGATTGACTAATTAAATGACTACCTTTGAAACAACTATTATTTTAATGAAACTTTCATGTAAAATAATGAAAGCTATTTTTTAGGAATTTATCGATTTTGATTTTTTTCCCAAAAAGGAGCATTCAATTTTGTTTCACATCGACATTCATGAAATTTTCATGAGAAGATTTTTGTCATCTGGAGCAATTCATAATAATTTCATGGAGAAAATTATTATAATATTGACTATCAAAAATAGTCTTGATGGAGTGATGATGATGAAAGTCTTGAAAAAAATCATGAGAAGGAATGAAAGAAAAAATCAAAAAAATGATTATGTCATTGGGATTAATCCAGATGAAGTCCAAGACCATGAAGAAGAAAAATATTTTTATAAAAAAAGTAATGGGAAATTAATCGCAGATGTTGTCATAATATATGCGGATGATTTTGAGAAGAAGAAAATGGAAATTGATTCCGAGATTAAAGAATTGAATGAAGAAATCAAAATCCTCAAAGATAAGCTATCCGCTATAGATAAAGACCAACAAAAAAAGATTAAAGATTTGAAGGATGAATATTCTGGAAAGATTGATAAATTAAATGAAGACTTACATGAGAAAGACCTGGAAATCGAAAGGACAAAGACAAAATATGAGAAAGATATTGGAGTCTTCAGAGAAGAGATTCAAAAAGAAATCAATCATCTGGAGCTATTTGATGAAGAAAAGCATATTAAATTGTCCGACCATAATAAGAAAGTTAATGGGATTAAAGACAAGATTGTTGTCGAGACTCTCCAGAATAAAGACAATCTCAATGAATTAAAAAATAGTTTAAGCTTTATCAGATACCTTAAAGGAGATTATAAATCCATCATCAAAGACATGGAAGAAGGGAATGAGCATTTGAAAAGGATTGCCCAATATTCAGAGTCTAAAAATGAGGAAATTCTTCAAGATGTGAAAAAAGAAAAATGAAGATGATGGCGGATCTTCATCATCTCCTCAAAAATATGAGAATCAAAAATCAATAATATCTCCTTCGATTAAATATGGGATTTCGAGGAAGTGTTTTATTTCCTCCGCCTAAATGTACAACACCGAATAAGACTTGAGAACCGCCTCCATATTGTTTAAGATGATTAAAGCCATATGCACAAGCATCAATTATGTCATCATGCTTAATTAAAGGAAATCCTCTTAACTGCTTTATGAATTCTCCTCTGACATAATCATTTTGAAGATGAACATGGATGTATCCATCGAGTATTGCTTGTCTGAATGCATATGCTCTGTCAGATTTGCTCCCAATCGGTTCTGATTGATATAATTTATATCCTTGAAGGTAGGAGCTATATTCATTAAATAAGAATTTTGAAGCTCCTCCAGATGTCCCAGATTCAATTAAAATTGAGACATCCGCTCCATCTTTTTCTGCAATATATTTTAAATGGTCTTTTAATCCTTCGCCATATTGTCCATACTCTAAATCAGATATAACATAATGTTTATCATCTAATCGGTGCATTAGTACGCCAACAGTCGAGTCTCTTTGGATACCTTTTGAGGCATCTGAATATGCTAAATCCCAAGACCGACAAGATATGAGAGTCTTTCCCTCTTTTTCAAATGGTTCTTCTTCAAAAATGATTTTATCGATATTAAAGAAAGAGCCAGTTTCATCCAGAGGTTTTTGTTGAAATATGCTTGAGAAAAGTCTTTCTCCCATTTCTTCCTTTTGAGCATTAAGGAAATCGATTGAATATCTCTCCTTCCATAATGGAGTCCCATCTTCTTTAATAGCTGGAAAGGAGATGAAATCATATTTATTTGGAGCATTCTCCATCAAATAGCCAATTAAATCTGATGTTGCCCATCTGGTATGAAGAATTAAAATCTTGGTCTGCGGTTCTTTCCTTTGGAGAATCATTGTCTTATACCATTCAATCTTTTTCTCCAATTGAGAAGGAACGATATCAACATATCCCTTATAGATATCATCCAGAATTAAAATGTCCGCATCTTGTCCAGTAATGCTCCCAGATGCTCCAGTTAATCGAATACTCCCTTTATAGAGTCTCCCATGTTTATCTTCAAATTTGATATGAGTCGAAGAATGCTTGACATCTGACAAATAGACATTAAATATTTCGCCATATTCCTTCACATATTCTCGAAGTCTAATTCCGAAATTCTCTGAAAGACTCGCCTCTGCATTAACAATCAAAATATTCTGGTCTGGATTCTGGAAGATAAGCCAGAGAGGAAAAGCTAATGTAACGATTGAAGATTTGGAATGTCTGGGAGCTATTGAAAGACATAAATGTTTATCAGTCTCATTCAAATATAATTCGGTTAATTTATCAGCTATTGCCTTTATATGAGGAGCATCAACATAATCCGCATATCTTAAAGCTATAAAACTATAATAAAATTCATAGAGGTCATTAAACATTAAATCCAGGTCTTCTCCAGATAATTCATTCAAAAGATTCGCTAATTCCTTTCTCATAATATCTTCTCCTAATTCTGTCCTTATTGAAAATATTCTTTATATCATGGGACAATTCATCTTCAAAATCTTCTTCTTCCATTAAATCATATTTAGCAATATTCTTCAGACCGAAATCATCATTATCAGTCTTCTCGGAGATTATGAGAATGCTATTCAGATATAAGCAATAATAAACAAATCCCATAAGATTGACATATGTCTTCCTATATTCTCCAATAACATCCATCAGAGTCTCGATTGTTTTATTGAATTCTTTTTCATCCTTTGCCATATATGTCTCGTAGTATTTTTTAGTTAAATAAAACAAATACTTTTTTAATTTATCTTTTGACAGATTAGAGATGACATCTCCTTTTATCTTGTCAATTTTATCGACTCCGCCCATAATTATTCGCTCCATTCATTCTCTTCAAGTTTCGCAATCTTGGATTCCAGATCTTCAACTGGACCAAATTTCTCTGGCGGAATCTCAATGATTTCCTCGCCATTACTGTCATATAAAATTGCATTTTTTAATTCATTGACTTCAGATAATATCTTATCATATTCAAAGTCTTTTAAGACTCTATTTCCGACATTACAAGCATTAATAATTGTTTTTGCTTGATTGATTCTGACATTCTCCGCATCCTTATTCCTAACATTTCCAGAGAATACCTTTGCGGACATATATTCAATCATCAGAATCATTCTGTCAATGAAATATTTCCTTATTTCTTCAGAATCATTATTTGAATTGATTTTTGAAGGTTTATATTGTCTTTTGATTTCCCTTAATGATTTTAATTCAATTTTGTCCTTTTTTTCTTTTTTTGTTGTCATACATAATCACCATATAATCAATTTATAATATTTGAAGGAAGACTCCTCCATTTCCTTTCAATGTTATCACCAGATTTGAATGAGTCTTCCAGATGGTCTCATTTTAAGAGACCCTCCCTTTAATTTAAGAGCTTATGAATTCATCTGCTTTCGACATGATTTCATGATGGTCTTCAGTCCCTTCCATCTCTGCAATAAAACTATAATAATTCAAAGTTTTTCCACATGAAGAGCAATGGAAATAATTTGAATCTTTGAAGATTACAGCTGAAGGATTTCTATCCGCTCCATGAAAGAGACATCGGACAATCGCTTTCCCAGAGACTTCCTTGATGATTTCTCCGCCATAATGGGAATATAAATCAATCATCGAAATATCTTGATAATTCTTATATTTTCCTCCATATCGTTTCTTCATTTGTCTTCTTTTTTCTTCATTCTGTTTCTTCAATTCCCTTTCCCTTCTTGCATTTAGAATGGAGAATTGCTTGTCATTATGGAGTAATGATTCCCTAAATTCTCCAGATGGTTTTGAGTATTCTTGGAAATCAAATTCGATTGGTCTGATATTAACTGAAGAATTTGTAGCATTAATTGAAGAATTTGTAGCAGAATTCATCCTTCCAATGACATCCAGGACATCATCATAATCATAAATGTCTGGGATGGGAATTGTCATGAGGTCGGTCTTGGAATGATGGACATATTGACATCTCTGAAGTCTCCTTTGAGCTTTCTTCTTGTCGAATACCGCATAATCTAAATATTTTAGATTCAATTTATCGGAGAAAGACTTGGCGAATAATCTTGAGACTTGAGAAAGATTCTGGATTTGAATTTCTTCATAAAATATGTTTATATGGAATCCTTTTGCTCCAGAGAATATGAGATAAGGTTTCAATCCTAAATCTTCCAAGAATAGACAGAGCTTCTTCGCCTCTTGGAATGTAGGATATATCAAATCTTCATCAAAGATTAACTCCCTAAATTCTGAAGTCAATTCATCATGGCGGATTTGATATTCTCTTCCTTTTAAATTGGACATAGCTTCCTTCATTGCATCTTTAATCGTAGAGACTTTATCAGATTCAATGTCGAAGTCAAAAAAGAGTCTGTCGGACCATCTTTGATTTATATCTCCATGCTTATATTCATCAATGGATTGGAAATATGAAATTTCTCCGCCCAATAATCCATCATGTCCAGAGTGATCCGATTTTGTTATGAAGTGTAATGCTCGAGATTCTGCATTTGTTTTTAATCCAAGTTTTTTCGATGAATAGACATCATTGAATCTGGATTTGTTATCAAAGATATATCTGAAGTCTCTGAAGAATTTATGATTGTAATAATTGGAATAATACTCTTTTAAAGGTTTTTTAATTTTATGATTTTTCCGCTTAAGCATTTTATCATCCCTACCTATGCAGAATTTGGGAATGTTTATGCAGAGATTAGGACAAAAAATGCAGAATAGCATATTGGAAATGCAGACATGAAAAATGAAAAATGATTCTCCATCATCCTTTGCTTGATTGGAGACTTTTCCTTTGTTTTTGATATTCTGCTTATGTCTGCATAAAAAATATGCACAGAGGAATATTTTTCTTTTTTTCATCATCTCGATGGTCTTATTCTGGAGAAAAATATTGATGTGTGTATATATAATATAATAATATAATAATAATAAAGGAGAAGTCTCTATTAAGGAAATGGAGAAATCTGGTGGATTTTTGTCTGCATTTCATTTTAGAGATTCTGCATATTTCATGTCCTATTCTGCATTTTTACCTCCAGATTCTGCATTTTTCTTATAAGATACTGCATATTTTATCCCTTGCTCTGCCAAGAAATCATTCGCATCAATTATGTCTTCTTCTTCGATTTTAATTGGAGTTACTATTTCATTGCATTTCTTTGTCAGATAATAGATGTTTCTCCCTTTCCCATCTCCATCCTTATATTCAAGTTTTTCAAGGTATAACCTGGAATATAATTCATTTAGGAGACCTCCGACATCATCCACATCTTTAAATGCTCTTTTGCTATAATGTACCCTTTGGATGTCATTGATTCTGAAGAATACATTTTCATCATGAATAGCTCCAGTCCCTCCGAGTCGATACATTGCCAAGAGCTTGGAGATTGCGGTTTGTCTCTTGGAATATTCTAAATCTCCGAAGCTTTCATATTCATACTTATCAAGATTCGTATTATAATTTAAATGCTCCATAACAGCATTTTCATATTCTGCGATTGGAGAGAGATTATATTTATCATCTGAATCATCAATGACTTTTAATTCTGTTGCATTCCCTTTAGACATTAACATTTTAATAAAATTAGACTCGACTGGAGACAATACATTATCAAGACTTAATTCAGAGACAAATGTCTCTAATTGTTTCGGAGATGCAATCAATTTCCCATCTTCAGTCTTAAGACAATCTCCATGAGTTAAGACGCAATAAGCGTCGAATAATTCATTTATCTGTTGAAAGTCTCGGAATATAACTTCAGAATTCTTGACAAATCGTTTGAAGAATCTTCTATATGGATTTATGACTTGGATGTCCTCTTTGATTAGCCAGAATAAATATTTATGATATTTGTCAATATCTTCCATCGCTTGTCTTTGGTCCAGATTCTCAATTGAATCCCTATAATTTAATGCGAATAGGAAATCCAAGACTTCATCATCATTCGCTTCCAATGGATTGGATTCAATACTTCTTGATGCGATTTGCTCTTTTTCATCTCCAAGAAAATCAAATCGGACAGTCTGAAAGACCGCTCCAATGGAATCTGCTTTTAAATCCAATGTTGAATCTTGAAGATTTGCGGATGAACCTTCAGTCAAATCTCTGGAGAATTCCTTTTCGGTGATTAAAGTTTTTATCGCATCGAATACCTCTTCGACTTTTTCATATGATTTCTTATTCCCCAAATCTCCGAAATAGACAATCATTCTTTCAAAGAATCTGATTCCTTTCCTTGAGAATGAAGCTAAAGTCATTTGATTTTTCTTATAAAGATATTCCTCTGGAATCATAATGAGAAAAGCGATTTTATCTTCCAATGATTTTCCGACATTGGATTTAGCTATTGTATATATGAAATAGCTTCCTTTTCCTCTTATGATATTAACTCCGCCCAGATGTTTCCGATATATTGCCTTATGCTCTCCTTTATGGAATTTATCGACAATACTGTCCCAATACTCAATCAAGCCCATCTCTTCGATTAATGATTTGACTTCCATTGCATCCGCCAGATCTTCTTGAGACAATACTGGATTTATTCTGAAGAGATAATCTTCATCAAGACCATCATCATCCAGGTCATCCAATTCTTCATCATCTTCAATTATTGGGAAATCGAAATCCAATTCTTTAAATACTGGCAATGATGGAGAATTTACAATGTCAATAAGTATTCCTTCAAAGAATTCTTTATATGTCCCAGATTCCGCATCTAATTTGGCAATCCTTCCAGTATGGGAGAGCTTCTTATTTATGGATGATTTTCCTCCGCCATCGATTTCTTCTTCGACTGGGAGAATACTTCTTCGGAAATAATTCAATCGATTAAATTCACCATCGACAAGAGAATTCCAAGAGTATATGATGAAGTCTGTCTTTTTATCTGGGAGTCTTTCAATTTTAAGATAGATGTCTCTCTGGTCTGGATTATTTTTATGTTTG
>Ga0326513_10002561_pt1 | contig 13399 bp, 18 predicted proteins | sample 2_2465_0518_D_FD_203654 | JGI IMG/M metagenome (GOLD analysis project Ga0326513, IMG submission 203654) | Bovine rumen microbial communities from UC Davis, California, United States - 2_2465_0518 | ecosystem: Host-associated > Mammals > Digestive system > Stomach > Rumen | place: USA...
TATGTTCGTTTTTTGTTCGATTCCCACATAACTGTCCAATAAATGGGACACTGAACAAATGTTCGATTACCGCACCAGTACGCGCATCAAAAACTGTCCGTGATAGGTGGACACATCAGCTGTCTGCTCTCGTCTGATCCTGTCCGTGTGTCGTGGATAATTGATTGTTTGCTTTGTCAAGTGTATTTTTAAATTGGTGCTGATGCATCAATCAATACTTCCGGGAGGTGACATATTATGTCAGCAACAACAGTCGTTATGAACTCTGAGGGCTTTTATTATTTAGTGGATCGTTATGTGCCAGAATCATCAAGTGATCCGATGCAGGCTGCTGTAACAATATTCGCAGCAGGCACATGGAGAGTGCTGGCCAAGCATGCACACTGCAGGCATGCTCTGACAGACAATATCCAATTGCATCCGGGCCAGATCGCGAGTGCTGCCGTGCTGGCTCTGGGGGAGATCGATATCCTCAAGGCACTGCAATTTTCCGAGGGTGAGATCTTGCGCATGGATGCTATTAATGCATCGCGCATGACTCGTGACATCGTCACATTATTTACACAGTTGGCTATATTGGTCGAGCAGGATCTTTTTGTAGATGAGGATCCTGAGCCCGAGATCGATATCCCTGACTTTGGAGGATTCTGATCATGGTATGCGATGAGCGCGACATCCGTTATAAGGTCACATTCAGGATCTGGAGACATGCCACGCGCGTCAAGTGTGTGCGTTACTTCACAGATCTCAATGAGGCTCGGGCATTTGCGCGAGAGTGGGACGGCTCGGAGATCAGGCGCGTTATGGTAAATGTTGCCGATATGATCATTATCGGTGAGAAAATATATGGGAGGTGCTAATGAATGGCAAGAATCAAGAAGTCGCTTTTGTCATGGGATTATGATCTTTATACTCCTGCCGAGCTCCGCAAGCTGCCAATGAGGCAGGTTAAGCGCGAGTATACCAAGCTCAGGGATGCGGTGAGAAAGCGCTATGAGCGTTTGAGTCATCATCCAAAGTATAAAAATCTCCCGGTTGTTAAGGCATACCGGGAGGGCTCCGGGCTCCGTAAGCTCCGCGACATTGATAGTGATGAGGAAGTTTACAGACAGCTCACATGGCTTGCTTGGGAGGCCGAGGAGGGTGATAGCTCTATCTCCAGGTTGGAGGATGAGGAGATGCGGGCAAAGCAGGTCACCGATGCTTTTATGGATGAGTCTGAGGATGCAGGTGATATCATCTCCGAGGAGGATCGTGGGCGATTCTGGCAATGGATCAAGTCAAAATATTCTAATGCCTACTTACCACCATCGGATGTGACGGATGATCTGATCACGGATATCATGGACAGATCAGAATCGGAGCACGGTCGTAAGGTCATATTTGGTCAATGGCGAGCTAATAAGGCAAGGGAGGGAGAATATAAATATGTTCGCGCATAAAGTGCAATCCATAGCCGCAGCCATCGGCTCCGGCTCACCTATGCTGACGAGAACGAAAAAGGAACCCAAGAGGGTTATCGACCAGATCGCAACATTTGATATTGAGACATGTGTTGATCCCGATCTGGATGAGAGTTATATGTATATATGGCAGTGGGCCATTGAGACCGCGGATCATGGTACTGCTTTATATATGCTGGGGCGCACATGGGATCAATTCAGAGCTGAATTACAAGAAGTCAACCGAGCGCTGGATGATCTCGATGCGTCTTTAGTATGCTATGTACACAACCTGTCATATGAGTTTGCATTTTTGTGTGGTGTGACAGACTGTGAGGAGATATTTGCGACCGGTGCGCATAAGATCTTATTATTTCATGTCGGTCGGATCCATTTCAGGTGCTCATACCAGCTGACAGGCTATGGGCTTGCACAGCTGACCAAGATCTGGCACTGCGAGCACGGCAAATTATCCGGAGATGATTTCGATTATGATGAAATCCGTTATCCTTGGACGGAATTAACACCGGAGCAGGAGGCATATTGCATCAATGATGTAGTGGGCCTGATCGAGGCGCTGCGCGCGCTCCTCAATTACCATGGCGACACATTGCTCACAGTGCCATTCACGAAAACAGGCTATGTGAGGCGCGACATCAAGCAGGCTTTTAAGGTCGAGGATCAGATCTATAAGCAGCTCAAGGCCGGAGCTGACGTGTCTTTATTCAAGGAACGGAAAAAGACATTATTTACCTATTGGAAAAGGTGTGATCTGCAGCCATTGACCGAGCTTTATAAGATCCTTAATGATGCTATGCGCGGTGGTAACACTCACGGTAACCGATTCTATGCCGGCAAGATCGTCAGGTATGCTGCAGGGAAAGACAGGTGCTCATCCTATCCGGATGTTCTGATTAATTGCATGTATCCTATTAAACCATTCAAAAAAGCAGGTTTTTGCTCCTATTCCGATCTTGATGCGATGCACAAGCGCGGTGTGCCGTTCGTGGTCAGGATCGCGATGCACAACGTGCGCCTCAAAGATAAGCTCAATCCCTGCCCATATATCCCATATGATAAGGTATTCAATTGTGCGGCACCGTGGCTCGATAATGGCAGGATCCTGAGCACCGCATATCTGGAGATGGCTATCACGGACATCGACTGGCATATCATCAGGGATCAATATCTGGCTGATGATATCATTGTGACCGAGTGCTGGACTTCAAAATATGGTCGTTTGCCTGAGTGTGTCCGCAAGGTCATCTTTGATTATTATAAGATTAAAACCGAGTATAAAGGTGTTGAGGGACGTGAGGATGAATATCGAAATGCCAAGGAAAATGCTAACAGCTGCTATGGTATGATGGCCACCAATCCGGTAAGGCCGGAGCTGGTATTCAATAAGGAGACAGGTGATTTTGATTATGATATCGAAAATTATGATATCGATCATGAGCTCCTGATCAATAAGAAAAAAGGCTTTTTGCCATACCAGTGGGGAGTCTGGACAACAGCATGGGCCCGGTATTATCTCCAGTTAGCTATCGATGCTGCCGGGAATGATTTTATCTATACGGACACTGATTCAATAAAGCATATGCAAAATCCCGAGGTTGATGATAAGTTGGCTCGTGTAAATCGTAAAATTCTTGCTACATCCATTAAAAATGGTGCATTTGCTCAGGATGTTACAGGAAAAACACACTATCTGGGTGTTTATGAGAATGAGGGCAATTACAGTAAGTTTGCGACTCTGGGAGCCAAGAAGTATATCTATCAGGATGATAAGGGTTTGCATATCGTTATAGCCGGAGTCAATAAAAAGGTCGGAGCTCAGGAGCTGGAGAAAATAGCCAAGGAGCAAAATGTGGATCCTTTTAGGCTTTTTTGTGACAAAAATATCACATTTAACGATGCAGGAGGCACCGAGGCAAAATATTATTATCATGAGCCATATATGGTGGAGCGAGACGGACACCAGCTGGAGATTACAGCCAATGTGCGGATCAAAAAGCATCAATATGTCATGGGCATATCCGATGAGTATGATGCGCTGCTGTCTGATGATTTTGTTAAATTTATGGCTCGTAAGTTAATAGAACAAGACACATTTGATAAGATGCTGGAGGATATTTGATATGACTAAAGAGGAATTGTTTACAGAGTTAATGAACTGCAGGAATGAATTGTGCTTGAAGTGTGGTGCGTACCGTGATAGCCATCTCGGCGCATGTGACTGTTGCCGTTATAACGATGATCATATTAAAGAGTGGGAGAAAAATGAAAAGGAGGATATTTGATTATGTGGAAAATTGATTTATATGTTAAACAGCTCACAAACGCTGTCAGGCGTTTGGATGTCGAGGATTTTAAGAAGTTTGCTGCACAATATCAGCCGATGATCCTGATGCGCAGTGAGAGGGTGATCGAGCTCACTATGTATAAGATCGCAGCCAATCTGGCATCATTGCCTGCTGAGACCAGACAGCGCGCAGCTGACTGGCTCAGGGAGCATGACAGCACACCGGATATCTGGAATAAGGAAAAAGCGCATCTCAGCTCTGTCTATGGTGAAATGAAAAAGGAGGATGCAGAGAATGAGCAAGTGTGATGATTGCGATATCAAGAAATGGTATGAAAGAGTAGTTGATTACCACATATTCGATGAAAGGGATTGCCCTTACATTTGTAAAGAAGTAGAACCGAAGGAGGATAATAATGGGTAAGTATTTAACATCAGGATGGCTCAATTTTGATTATCTGATGAAAATGCATCAGAATTTTATCTTTGCAGTCGGAGCTCGTGGCATCGGTAAGACATACAGTGCTATTAAGTATTGTATGGAGAATGGGATCAAGTTTGTTTTTGTCAGGAGATCCAATGTGCAGCTTAACTTTATCTCGGCTCCTGTCTCGCATGTATTGAGGCCATATCTCATGGACATCGGTAAATGGGATGACTGCACGACAGATCCGATCAAGGATGTCGGCTATCTTTACAAGGTCGATGATGATGTTGTTGCAGTCGCAACCAGCTTGAGCGCAGTGGCAAACATCAGAGGTTTTGACGGATCTGATTTTGATGCGATCATATTTGATGAATTTATCCCTAAAAAGGGTGAGAGGGTATTGGTCGATGAGGGTGCTGCGATCCTCGATCTGTATGAGACGGTAAACAGGAACCGTGAGCTGCAGGGCAGGCCACCGGTCAAGCTTATATGCCTGTCAAACAGCAACTCCGGCAATAATCCGATGTTTGTTTATTTCAATCTGGTCAATATATATGCGAACCTGCAAAAGAAAAACAAAGAGGTCTACATTAACCAGGAGCGAGGTTGCTGCATTGTCAGATATGATGCATCTCCGATCTCGGCTCAAAAGGCTCAAACAGCATTATATCGTTTTGCGCGTAATACCAAATATTATGACATGGCTATTGATAATATAGCCGAGGACATCACGGAATTTCATCAGGCCAAGGTCAATATTAAAGAATATGATCCTTTTGTCAAAATAGGTGAGATCACTATTTATAAGCATAAAGCGCTCCGGATGTTCTATGTCACGGAATACCAGAGCGGATCCTGCAGGGAGATAGCCGGTGACGAAAAGGGCATTATAGTATTCCAGCACGATTACTGGACGCTTAAAGAGCATTATGTAAACAACCACATCCAGTTTAACAATTATGCTGATGAATGTTTTTTCAGACTTGTATGTGGGCTCAAATGGTGATATTTTAAGGATGCAAGTATTGTGTGCCTAACAAGTAAAACAGAGGAGTAAAATTATGGGTATTTCAAATCTTAATAAGGGCAGCAAGTTTAAGTTTTCTTACAACAAGGACGATGTGACATACATGAACACTAAGGAGTATGTCCAGCAGTTTGGTCTTGATCAGGTCATGATCATGCGCGCATGTCACATCAACCGCAATGGCAAGTACGGTCCTCAGGCGACTGTTATTGCCACCAAGACAAGCAACGGCCAGATCTATGGTATCAACCTTCCGAGTCACATGGTCGATCTGGTGGAGATCATCCTCGATACACCCGAGTATATCACCGAGATCGATGAGCTCCGTGCCGGTATTCAGGCTTATGCCTATGTCGATAAGGACGGCAATGATCGTTATTCATTCAAATTCATTGATCTGGCATAATATACTTACGTATATAAAGTGAACGCATAAAACACATCAATCCACACAATACTGCATCGTTTGAGGCTCCTGATCCGTCAGGAGCCTTTTTTATATCCTTTTATAAAACTATCCTATTAAACGTACATTTGTTTGACTTTATTTGTCATTTGTTTTATTATCCAGTTAGAGCCGGGAGGGCCAACGCAACTCCCGGAAGGAGGGCCATGTTGGGGCGCCAACACAAACCCCGGCTCGATTTTAACAAATAGGAGGCATATTATGGACGGTGACATTATAAGCGCGATCACGACAGTCGGATTTCCAATCGTCTGTTGTCTGATCGTCATGTACTTTTGCAAATATGTCTTTGATAAATATAGGGAGGACATCAGTGGGCTCCGCGAGTCATTGGATAACAATACACATGTTATCGAGGAACTAAGCAAACAGCTGGAGAAAACACATGATTGAACTCAAGGTTAAAAGCGGTGACCTGACCTATGAGACATTAGTTGACTTAAATGTCAGGACAGGCCCATCATCCAGATATCCATTACAGCCGAGGGATCAGCTGACGGATGATGGGAGAAAACATAGCACAGGTTCGGTGCTCCACAAGAATACCAGAGTCACCGTGCTTGAGATAATCGTGAGGCCACAGGCCAAATGTGTTTGGATCCGAATTCCCTCCGGATATATATGCGGAGTGGATGGAGATAAAAAATATGTAAAGGAGATAAATGTATGAAAAGCTCGGAGATCTTGGAACTTGTTAGGGCAGGCTATACCAAGGAGGAGATCGATGCCATGGATGGAGCTGCAGCTGCCGATCAGACACCGGAGCAGGATGACACACCTGATCCCGATGCTGAGGAGCAGGCTGAGATCGCAGCTGAGGAGGCTGCCGATGAGGAGGCTGCCGATGAGGCGCCTGAGCAGGATGACGGTGAATCGCTCACACCTAACAAGAACGCAGCCGAGATGGATGCCATAAAGGCTCAGATCGCTGCACAGACAAAGGCACTCAAGCGGTTGGAGGATCAGCTGCTGGAGAAAAAAATCAATACAGGTGCCAAGGGCTCCCCTGACGCAAGTAATAACATTTACGATGTCTGGGCTGAGGCGCTTAACAAGTAAAAGGAGGATTTTGTTATGGCAAACGACATGACGTATGACCAGATTGCTGCCACGCTGAACGAGATCAACAAGCAGGTAACCGGTGAGGAGACCATCGCACCTGTTAATACATCCGAGTTTATCACGGTAGCACAGACACTCTTAAAGACAGGTTATGATCCTGTTATGCATGCCATCTCACAGGTAATGCATCGCACAATTTATTCCGCACGTAATTTCGATCCCAAGGTTGATTTCCTGCGCGTCTCAAACGAGCGCTATGGTAACCATGTTCGCAAGGTCAACTATCTCGACAGCGAGCTCACAGAGGATGTCAGATATGATCTGACGGACGGTCAGAGCGTTGACCAGTATGTTGTCAACTCTCCTAAGGTTGTTCAGACAAACTTCTATGGAGTCGAGACATATGAGAAGCCGCTCACTATCTTTGGTGATCAGTTGGATAGCGCTTTTTCTAATCCTGATGAGCTCGGATCATTCTGGAGCGGAGCGCTCACAAATGTCAACAACCAGCTCAACATGACCAAGGACACGACAGCCAGGATGATCATGGCAAACTTTATTGCAGGTAAGATCAATTCTGACTCCGGCAACGTACTTCACCTCGTAACCATGTATAATGCCGAGGCGGGTACATCGCTTGATTCCGAGACAGTGTTGCAGGATGGCAACTTTGAGCCTTTTGCAAAGTGGCTCTATGCTACTATCCAGACAGTTTGCGACCTGATGACAGAGCGCACGATCAAGTATCACATCAATCTTAAGGATAAGAATATCCCGAGACACACACCGTACCCGAGACAGCGCCTGACGCTCCTTGGAGGTGTCATGAATAAGATCACATCTATTGTGCTCTCATCCGTTTTCAATGATGATAAGCTCAAGATGGCATCTTATAATAAGGTCAATTTCTGGCAGTCTATCGACAGCCCCTCCGAGATCAAGGTATCAGCTGCTAATGTTCTCAATTCCGAGACAGGTGCTATCTCCCAGACCTCGGCTGTCAATAACGCTCATGTTATCGGTATGATCACCGATGAGGAGGCTATGGGCTACACGATCGTAAACCAGAAAACAACGGTCACACCTTACAATGCTCGTGGTGATTTTTTCAACCAGTATTGGAAAGGTGCATATCGCTACTGGAACGACTTCACGGAGAACGGCATTATCTTGTGCCTTGACTAAGCTGATCACGCACTCCGAGCGTATCATATTTTCCCTTGCGGGCCGGTCGGTTGTGGATTGCCGGCCGGCTCACTACTTTTTATAGGAGCATAAAATGATCATCACTTTATATAATCAGACAAAGGCTCACAATAGCACAGAGCGCATCACAACCGATGGACAGGATATCAATGGCGTGCTCAAGGATGAATCATCAATCGTTAATCCGGTTGTTAAGATGAGGCAATCATCAATATCAAACAATATCTCACAATACTCCTATGCATATATACCGGAGTTTGGTAGATATTACTTTATAACCGATAAAAGATTTGTTGATGGTCTGTGGGAGCTGCATATGCATTGTGATGTTTTGGCAACATGGAGGAGCCAGATCGGCAGCAGCTCACAATATATCATGCGCTCAGGTGTTCCGGGTGATGTCGATGATTCCATGCGCGCTCCCGGTCTGGAACCTTTCGTTAATACTTCAATGATTTTTAATCAATTGTTTGATGATAATGTTGCTACCCAGACACCCGGTGTTAATGATATCGGCAATGGAGTGTATATTGTAACGATGGCCGGAGCTCCTGATAATCCTGCAGGATCTTTTGTTAATAATTCATATTTGCTGACAAAGACGGAATTTGACCAGCTCCGCGAGGAATTATCTACAAGCGCATTTACAGGCATTGATCCCTCACTTGATGACATAACGGATAATGTTGCCAAGGTTTTGATCAATCCTTTTCAATATGTCATCAATTGTTATTATTTGCCAATATCAAAAGCACGACTTGATATTAATGGCACCAGCTCACATATCAGATATGGCTGGTATAGACTAAACACATATGGTCTTGTCCTTGAAAATCCTATAGTGATAAAGACCGTTTATGATGGCCTTTTATTCAAGAATCCCGAATATAACTCATCCCATAGGCGCATGTATAATTCCTCACGCTGGATAAATTATTGGATCCAATATCCGATGATCGGCAGGATCAATATTCCTAATGATCCTATTATCGATGCTGCGCGTTTAACAATATATTACATACTGGATGTTGTGAGCGGTGATGTTGTTCTGTGGGGCTTAGGATCTGATGCTAACGGCAGCACGGCTGGGTTTGAACGTTTTGTAATAGCACAGCAAAACTGGGGTGTTAAAATAGAATTATCATCATATTTGCGCGATGCTACAAGTGCGATAAATAGTGGCCTCGGGGTTATCAATACTGCCCAGAATGTTGTCAAGGATGTATTATCATGGGATTTTGCAGGAGCTATCAATGATGTCACCAAGGGCACTATCAGCGCAGCCACAGCCGGTGCCAGAGCTCGGGCAGCTCAGGTGCAAAATATCGGCAGTCAGGGTACATTTGCAGCGATCGGTTATCCCGGCAGTGGTATTGTTGTCGAGTATTATCTGGACACACATTCAGCCTCACCGTTTATGAGCAGAATTGGCAACCTGACATTAAAGCAGGCAACAATATCAAGTGTGGCAACATTGCCAAACAGCAACACACCTGCATTGATCGTGTGTGGTAATCCTGTCTTGGGTGTGCCTAAGCTCACCAATGTCAATTGGACGAGTGATGAATATAATGAGATCATAGGTTATATGAGGAGTGGATTCTACTATGTCTGAGAACCTGACAACAGCACTGCAAGTCGGTCAGCGTTTATGCTGGAATGAGGCAATAGGATATTTTCTCAGAGGATCTGAGGCCGGCAACAATGACGGTCACCTCAATCCGGATGTCGACTGCTCCTATTTTGTGGGATACTGTCTCCAGCAAGGCGGCTTTAATGTCTCCCCCGACTGGTACACCGGGACCATGATCACCACACTCAGGAATTATGCAGGCTTTACCGAGCATGTTTATTATCCGGGCATGACACTGGTGCACGGTGACATCCTTGTTTATGATGATGGAGGCGGTGAGCGCGGTCATACATTCTTTTATGTCGAGGGTGTTTATGGATATCTGGACAGCGCATGGGACACAGCCAGAGGCACTAACAAAGGCATCATTGCCAAAGGTAGGATGGAGGCTGCCGGATCACATGGCCATAAGGAGCCGGGAGATCAGGACAATGGATATGGAGCTCATACCGAGGTTTGGATCCATTCATGGTATGAGCCGGATCCATCATATACATGGTATGTATACAGATGGCATGAGACACCGGGACCGATACCACCACCGAGCCCCGGCCCAAGCAATATCCCATTATGGATGCTTATAAAGTTAGTGAATAATCGCGAGAATGGAGGTTGATAACAATGGCACGACAGATCAATTACATGTATAAGGATATTTATAACAGCAGTGTTGTGGCTCTCCCGAGCACAGTGCACGTCAAAGGCTCCGGGCTGGCCAACTTTTTCAAAGATTATCTGATGAAAAAGCTCATGAGTCAGTTTATGTTTACGCTCCCAAAGTATTGGGATCTCGACTACTTCCGTTATATCCTTTTCTATAACGGTTATATTGCCGTACTGGACACAGGGGCTGACAACTATGGCGTAATTCCGCAGGGCTGTGCACTCTCAGGCTATAACGTGTTTTACAGGCCCACACAGGCTATTGTAAGTAATCCTCTGATCCCTAAGACAATGGAGCCTTATATCAATATCGATTGCACATTGATCAAACTCACACCTAATTATAAAGGTGTTTGGGATATCATTGATTATTATGGCGATCTGCTCGCTTTATGCGCGGAATCGGTCGGAATTAACCTGATCAATACACACCTCGCGTATGTATTCACAGCTGCAAACAAGTCAGCTGCGGAATCATTCAAAAAGCTTTATGATCAGGTGGCCAGTGGTGAGCCTGCAGTCGTACAAGATAGGAACCTGCTTAATGATGACGGCTCCCCTGCATGGCAGGCTTTTGAGCAGGATCTCCGGAATAAGTTTATAGCTCCTGAGATCCTTGATGCTATGAATACCATAGAGGATCAATTTGACAGCCTTGTTGGTATTCCTAACGCAAATACAGATAAGCGCGAGCGCCTGATCACAGATGAGGTCAATGCCAATAATGCAGACACGATGCTCCTCCGGGATCTGATCTATGATTCTATCTCACAGGGCCTCGCTGAGACTCGCAAGATGTTTGGTTACACAAAGCGCCAACTTGATGTAAAATTAAGATATGACGTGACCGGTGCTCCGGTCGAGGATGATAACAAGGGAGGTGACAAGGAATGAGCAGGCAGGCTTTTTGGTCGCTCATGGGTATGTATAACCACGACAATGAGCTCCTGAGCACGATGAACTATCCGACAACATTCACGGATGCTGATAAAGATTCATTTATGTATGAGCTCTTTACCGAGACAGCCGAGATGGAAGTCTTATATAACGATCCGGATATCATGAAAATGTTAATCGGCAAGTGGTCAAAGCATCGTAAACCTATCTGGGATCACCTGATCGAGACAACACAATATGAATATGATCCGATCGCTAACTGGGATCGACATGAGACCGTGACCGAGACACGCAAGCGCTCAGGATCAGAGTCAAACAGCTCCGATGCAACCATTGTTGATGATGGCTCCGATGTACTCACAAACAACCTGACACACACCGATGATGATACGATCACCAGGACGCTGGACACGAAAAAAGGCGACACAGCTCTCAGGACAGACAACCTGAGCGAGACAGTCAGCAGGACAGTCACCAACAGTGGCACAGACACGACCACAAACAGCGTAAACGGTTTTGAGGGCTCGGCAACCAATACAGTTGTTGTCCATGACATCAGCGCACTGCAGCACGGTGCCAAGGCCGTTGAATCAGCAACGACCACCAATAGCGGAACTCAAGGCAACTCCAGCACGATCACCGAGACCGGAACTGTCACAGACACATATGACCGTCAGGGACGCGATACCGGCACGGCATCCAGAGCGCTGGACAATACTCGCACAGAGGGACGCACCGGCAATAGCACTCATTCTGATGATGAATCATTCACACGAGAATATACCGGAAAGGGTAACATCGGCACAATGACCTCGCAGGATATGATCAAGCAGGAGCGAGAGATCGCTATGATGGATATCATTGATATCATGATCAAGGAATTTAAGAACAGATTCTTGATCCAGATATACTAATAACAAGGAGGATATAACTATGGGACTTTTTGAAAATTCACATTTTCCCTACACTAACTTTCATGAACTTAATCTTGATAAGATTATGGACGTTACCAAGGACGCCAAGGAAACAGCTGACCGCGCTGAGACTAAGGCTGATCAGGCCGCAGCCACCGTAGGCACCTTTGACCAGCGAATAACAGAAAATACCGAGAATATTGACAACGCGCAGGAACGAATAACGGCCGTTAATGCTGTTGTGGTTCATCATTCTAATCAGATCGTTGATTTGAGCCAGACTGACAGTAATATAAATAGCGACTTGCTGCACACACATACAGAAATTAATGAGCTGTCTTTGAGAGTAGACGCTACTGAAGGAGACATTCAGACACTAAAGATCGATAAAACATCATGTCAGGTCGCGCAAGGCACCCTTGACGCAGGTGTGCTTGTTGGTACAGTTACCCAGCAGCTAACACCTGATAGCCCGGTCGAGACAATACGACTTTACGCGCCGACAGCAGGCAGCACAGTTGTACGAGCTATTGACATACCTTTTAATACAACCGGTGTTACACCTGAAATGACCGGCAACACAGTGCAGGCCGCTATTGAAGAATTAAATACCGGCATAGCTGACGGCCTGAACGCGCTTAACCATCAGACAATTGAGCCTAAGCCGGACAATTATCTTAAATATGATGACGGTGATTTGTCTGAACGTTATAGCGGTCCACATGATGATCTCGAATATCTTTTTGAAAAGATCGTTAGCAACATAAAAGGTATGTTCAAAACATTGGCCAAAAATGTCTATTATGACAATGCAGACGATAGCATAGCACTTAATGCTTCCTATTACTCCGGTAATATCACTGGAGGACAGACCACTATTTACATCATGATCCCATACAATAAAATCGTACAACGATATGATGGTTTTGATTATGGTAATTACCACACAGTCACAAATCCAATAGACAACCCCAACAATTATAGCTGGGTACTTAACGGAAACATCACGGTGCGCGGTGTGAACGGTTACATTCTTAATAATGTTGACCTGGCAAGCTCATCAATAACAGCAATCAGCTGCGTTGCAGTTGAGTCCGGCATACAAATTAAGTTGACAATACCGGCAGCAAGCGGATCCGCGAACAATTCACCAATAAACGCATGGTTCAGTGGTAACGATCCTTATATTAGGTTTTATAAATAAACCGATTATTACAATAACCCAGCCCGGTCAGCAATGGCCGGGCATTTTTTATATGACAATTACATGACATACAAGCCACAACCAACTCATAAACAAGGTTTATCCACCCCACACGGACAGGATCAGACGAGAGCAGACAGCTGATGTGTCCAC
>Ga0326513_10002562_pt1 | contig 13398 bp, 16 predicted proteins | sample 2_2465_0518_D_FD_203654 | JGI IMG/M metagenome (GOLD analysis project Ga0326513, IMG submission 203654) | Bovine rumen microbial communities from UC Davis, California, United States - 2_2465_0518 | ecosystem: Host-associated > Mammals > Digestive system > Stomach > Rumen | place: USA...
ATTAGTATAAACCATTCATAATATTACAATGACATTATATTACATAATAATATGACATTATTTACCATTGTCAAATACAGATCATTGTGCTATACTATATTACAGTAAACAAACCCAAACCCGAACCCATACCCAACTAAAGGAGCGTGACCCCGAATGAAAACAGTAAACGACTATTTGCAAATAGTCCTACAATCACACCGCCAACTCTTAAACCGTGCATACGGTATAACGTCCGCAAACGCAAGTCAATATCAATCAACGTTCCACGTTGTCCATAATATGATACTGATATCATATGAACAAATCGCGTACGGGGAATATTAATTCCCCGCCCTAATGGGTTATAGTTTAACGGTAAAACAGCGGGTTTTGACCCCGCCGACGTGGGTTCGATTCCCGCTAACCCAACCAACCCCGTACAAGGGGATACAATATAATAATGCATACGTTCTGATTTTCGGGCTATTCTTTCACGATTCCAACCGCGGATTGTTTCACATGAAACATTATAAAACATAATTGCCGCAAACCGCGAACCGTGACCGAATCCCAACCAAAATCCGAACCAAAAACCAAACCAAAGGAGTAAATGTTATGGAAAACAAGTTTGAAATGGTAACAATCGACAAAGACGTATTTACTGTTGACGAAACCAAGACCGCGGGCGGATTAAGATATTCGACCACAACCGACGACGTTAAACTTTTCAACGCACTGAATGGCGGTTCTGAACCCGTCGCCGACTATATCGGTCAAGATGTAACAATCACCGATATTGTTATTACAAGTGCAGAAGTCGCCGCCGACCCCAACGACGAGGATTCCGAGATCGTAAGCAAACCGTGTGTACACTTTAACACAATCGACGGAAAACATCTTGCAACACTGTCAAACGGCATAATCAAGGCTTGTAAGAATCTTTTATCAGTCGGATTTGCACCTACCCCTGAATCACCAATAACGATCAAGTTTAAGACAATCAAAACCAAAAAGGGAACGGCTCACACGTTTGACCTTGTTTCCCGATAACCACAACAACTACAATCCCCGTGTTCTTTATACGCCCCGTTTCCCCGCGGGGCGTTCTCTTTAAGGAGTGATAATATGATTAGATATTATTGCGATCGTTGCGGCAACGAAATAAAGGTAGAACAATACCAAGCAAACCCGTGCATTTGCAATTATAAAGAAACAACCCCGCAATTCGGCACAATCAAGTTTACAATGGAACAATCCGATTGTAAACTATGCGTTGACTGTATGCGCAAATATATAAAATTCATAAAGGGTGGTGATGTAAAATGACCGATAAACGCCGTTATTACGTTGTCATTATTGATAACTACGATATATACACCGTATCAATGTATGGCGATAATAAAATGAAAATAAGCAACGGTCAACACTTTGTTACAATAATTAGTGATAATATATGTAATGAATGCGATATAATAAACGAAATTGTCAAGGTGTTTAATTTACCATACATTCGCCGATTAAAACAACGTTGTTTAATTTGGGAGGTTGTCAATAATGCCGATTAACAAAAAATGCCGTTATCTCACTTGCGGCTGTATATGTACACTGACAGAAACCCCGTGCAACAACTGCGAAAAATCAACCGCAATCAATTACAAATACAGCTATAACCCATTCACGGACGTAACAAGAATATCAATACAAGATCGCAAAGGACAAACAATGATCGCCGCGGAGATATTCGGACAATTACAGCCGATTGCAATTAAAAGTTACGCGGTTGACCTTGCCAAGATATTAATTGACAAGGGGGTTATCAAATGATTTATCGTTTAATGCGTATCAACACAAAATAAGATAGATTGGAGTGATAACAAATGACGTGGTTAGATCGTGTAAAAATCGAATTATCTGAATTACAATCCCGAATAGAAAAGTTACAATGTTTTTTATCATCGGATAGAATACAAGAAATATCAACACATCAATTGTCGTTAATATCAAGACAATTAACACTGATGAAACAGTATGAATTTATATTAAAAGAACGTATAAAGGACGGTGAAACCAAATGAAACCCGAAAAAACAATAATCAGCGTTCGCAAACTTGACCGCAAGGACGAACCACCTAAATATATAGTGGAATACTCAAACGGCCTTTGTCGTTCTTTTTTATCTGAAACAAAGTCAATAAAAGAGTTTATCGAGAACGCGGGCGAACCCGAACGCCGCACATACTCAAACGGACTAACAACCGGTTATATTTGGGAGTGATAAACATGGCTAAACAGCAAACCCCGACCCCAACCGTTAAAGTTATCAATCAAAAAATACGACGTGTTGGCCGTCGTTTTGGTACTGAATCATTACCATATCAACAGTTAATCGCCGATATTGACCGCGATTTTCTCGGACAAACACACTTGACAAAGGACGGTATTTTACAAATCAACAGCGGCAAAAAGACCGCGATAAACGATTATCAAGCGCAAACCCTTGTCAAGATTTCCCGACGTGCGGGCGTTAAAGAAATAGTAAATAAGTCAAAGGAACGACTTGCTAAAGAGGGTATAAAACGACCGACCGCGGAACAAATAAACGCGGACGTTGAAAAATTCACAAAACGACAAGAAAAATTCGACAAAACCCTTGATTTGATTTATGACCACGAAACCGCGGGAGATCTCCCAACCGATATAAATAGTGTATATCAAAAAATATACCGATCGGGCAAAGGCACGGGTTCGGGCGTAACAAACGATGATATTGACTATTTGGAAAAAGCAATTGAAGAATTTGAAGAATTGCGGGAACGAATTGAGAACACTGTACAAGACTTATACCGTTTTCAAGCGCAATACAACGCCCACAACGCCGACAATCGTTTTTATTTGCCTGATTCTTTAAAGCTTGATAACCGCAATATTGTATCGGGTCAATATGATATGAATACAAATCGTGATACTGTTGAACGACTTGAAACGTATAAATCGAACCTTTTAACCGCCGACGACCCGCACACGGTCGAATACTAACGAAATGAGTTGATAACAAATGTATAAACGAAACGATCTTACAACTGATAAAACCCACGTTGACTATATTTGTTATTATGAAGAAATGACCGAAACCGATTATAAATTCATACTTGACCGAATCGGCAAACTTGAAAACCGTGTCAAGGCGGGGTTTGTAAAGTACACGACCCAAACGGGAAAAGAAAAAGCGCGGCCGCTGTATACCTATAAAGAGTTACATTGCGCATTTGATATAGAAACGTCCACCGTTCAAACCGTCAATATTGTGAATGGTATTACCGATTATTATAGTGCAATGTACGTTGCACAATTTGCCGTTGATAATATCGGCATACGTTTCCGAATGTGGGCGCACGTCCGCGCATTTTTCCAAGATTTCCCGAAACGGCTAAAACTTGCCAAAAACGAAACGATCGTTGTTTTCGTCCACAACTTGGATTATGAAACATCGTATTTAAAACATCGCCTTAATATCAACGGCCGAACCTTTTTCGGCAAATCAAGACAAAAACCGATTAAATACCTTGCCGAAAACCATATATATTTTCACGATTCATACAGTATAACAAATTCAAGTCTTGAGATGTTAGCAAAACTGTACAATACAAAACATCAAAAAACTAAAGAGGATATCGACCACACAAAGGAACGCAATTTTTTAACGCCTATATCCAAACGGGAAGAACGTTATATATTCAACGATGTTTTTATATTAACCGATTTCGCCAAAAAGCTATTTGATATGTATGACTTTATTCCCGACACGGCGACACAAATAATCGCCAAGAAAATTGAGAAATCAGCAATTGAACGGGGCGCGGAAATGGTCGGGGCGGAAACGTGGGAACGTTGGTCGAACGATTGCACGGACGACAAGCAATTATTAAAGCGTTTACACGGTTATATATTCGGGTACGAATACAGCGTAAACGGATATAAACGCAAGGTTAAGGGACTTGTTGACCCCGCATTTTTTACGCCATATAATGAATGTGGGATCGTTCCCCCGCCTGACGGAATACAAGAATCTGACGGGCGTATTATATACGATTTTTATACATGGTTATATCGTGGCGGCGTTGCTAAATCTAACGCCCGTTATACATCGACCCCAGCGACGGAAACCGAACCCGCGTATTTGCCGTACGGGGTTCAATGCCGTGTATGCGGTCAAGATTATACAAGTTCATACCCATTTGTAATGACCGCTTTTAATTATCCGATCTCCAAATTTAAAGAGATCGACCCCGCAACGCTGAATATAAATAGTCTCAACTTATGGTATGATATGCCCGACTTTGAAAAATACCGATACATATTTATAATACGGTTTGAAAAAATCCGTGCTATAAATGATATGTGTATCGAATCAGCTTCCAAAGTCAAGGGAAAAAACATAATCGGCGACAACGGGCGAATATACAGCGCGGACGAAATAACCGTGTGTTTAACCGATTGCGACTATTCGTTATATCGCAAGTTCTACACATGGGAGAAAAAGCACGTTCTGAAAATATGGCGTGCAAAGGCGGGTAAACTTCCCGATTTCCTACTTTATCCAATGTGGGACGACGGACGGAAAAAAGCTGAATTAAAGCACAATGACGAACGCAAAACTGAATATAATTTAGCTAAAGCCGCGTTTAATACCTATTACGGGTTATTATGCAAACAACCCGTATATCAGAATTATTATTTTGATAACGTTGTAACGGGGCGTGATTCTTACGTTTCGACCGAATCCGATGTTTTGAATTATTTCGGCAAGAAACGCGATATTCAACATAGTGTTGAAAACATGGTTGAAAACGTCCACGATTGCGGAACAACTCAAATCGAACCGCAAAACTTTTTAGATTGCGTGCAATCGTTTATATTGTCGCCGTTTTGGGGGATTTGGGTTTGCGCGTTTGCCCGTTTCAACTTGTTGAATATGATTTATTATATCGGCCAAGAATCCGATTGGATAACGAACGACACAATATATTGTGATACGGATTCCGTGTATTTTAAGAATCCCGAAAAACACGCGCATTTGTTTGTTATATGGAACGAATACGCCCGCAAACGTGTATTAAAGAGATTGCCGCCCGAATACCATAATTCCCTTGGCACGTTAGGACAATTTGACAATATAGCCGCGGACGAAACACACGGTTTTTCCGACACGTTTATAAACTTCAAAACCCTTGGTTCAAAACGTTACATTAAGGAAATGCAATTTCCGAAATACAAGAAAATCAAGGCGACAATTGCGGGTTTGCCCGTCGGGTCATTGGAGAATTTTTGCAAACGAACGAAACAAGATGTTTATTTGCAATTCAATAACTTTTTTGATTTTTCGATAGAATCCGACGACCTAACGACCCAAGACCGCGTGAAACTCGGTCGAAAATATCACGACGAAAAAATGGTATTTTTCATCGGCGGTGAAAAAGTTGTCGAATACAGTTCATGCACACTTTATCCGACCACATTCACGCTGAAAATGGATAAATTATATTTATCCTATATGCACGCAATTCACGAAAAAGTACAAGGGGGAAAATATGCAACCTATAACGTACATTGATAATAATATTCAATTGGGAATCCTTTACAATTGGGATTTAATATTTGCCGCGTACAAGGCGTTAAAATGCCCCGACGACGTATACAATCCCGTGCCCGCATTGCGGCAAATGATTGAAAACGATACAAAATGGTATATCGGAATGTCAAAACGCCGTGTTGGTAAAACGACCAATTTCTTATTGATCGGCGCAATTATGTTTTGGGAGTATGGCACACACACCTATTATATACGTCAACGCGACGATATGACCGCCCCGCGTAACGCGATCAAGTTATTCGATACGATAAACCAAAACGGCTATATCGACAAGATAACCGACGGACAATACAACGGGGTACGATATCAGGCAAAACAATGGTTTTTTGTCAAGCGTGACGAAAACGGAAATATCATTGACGAATGTTTGAACCCGTTTTGTATAATGCAATCTGTACAATCCGCGAACGATGTTAAATCGGTTCTTAACGACCCGTTCGGCGATCTCATATTGTATGATGAATTTATCGGATCAAGTGTTTATCCGTCGGAGTTTGTCGATTTCTTCAATCTCATTTCAACAATCAAGCGTTTACGTCGGTCGACCTTGGTTTGTTTGCTTGCAAACACAATTGATATGTATCATATCTATTTTAAAGAATTATGCATTGCCGACCATGTGCAAAAAATGCGCGCGGGCGAAAAAGCGATAATCACAACCGAAATGGGTACAAAAGTATATGTTGAACGTATTGAACAACCCGCCGCCGCAAAGAGGCAGGACGAAATCGACAAAGTTTTATATTACGGATTCCCAAATCCAAAACTTGCCGCGATAACGGGCGATGATTGGGCGGTCGGTTGTTATCAGCATATCCCCGACGGGGAATACAAAACGATCTATCAGAAAATATACATCAAATATTCAAACAAACTTGTTCGCCTTGACATTGTTTCACATGAAACATTAGATTTGTGTGTTTTCGTCCATTGGGCAACGTATACTTACGATGATTCAATTATATTAACCGCGGACGACCGAACCGACAACCGTTATAGATTCAAGACGGGGCGCGGGCGGCTTGATATGATATTGCGTAAGCTGTTTAACGACAATCGCGTATATTATGCAACTAACGATGTTGGAATGTTTGTCGAATCCTATTTCGGATTCATTCGTAAAATCCGCTTATACTAAAAATAAAGAGTGTATCACACGATACACTCTTTTTATTTTATAAATATACACCGTCGGCAAACGCTTTAACGATCATTGATTTTTCTTGATCGGTACAATTTACGCCGTTAAGATCGATTGCGCCCCTTGTCAACCCACTGAAATCTGAAACAACGCCGTTTTTCAAACAAGCGAAACCAACTGTTTTGGCATATATTTCCGCGTTATAATCGTTGCTTATAATCGGCCGATATATAGTTAATCGGCAACAATGTTCGCCCATTGCCGCGCATAGTGGCGAACCCGCGCTTATTGATTTATACGGGGTTTGTATATGGTGTAATTCATACGATGCCGCTTGTCGTTTGTCCCAACTGTTTTCAAAGGTATTGCCCATTGATGTTAATTGTCCAAGCGAACCCGCCGCGCCCGAAATGCCGAATTTGCCGCCGCCGAATATTTGCGTTGCAATACTTGCGGGCGTTGTGAAAAACGATGTACTTGCTTGGAATTGCTGTCTTTGTGCTTGTTTTAGTGATAGGTTCGCATTAAGTAATTGACCGTCGACCGTTGCCGTGTTTATACCCGAAACGCCGATATCAATACCGATTTGACCGTTCGCGGATTGTAACGGCGTATTGTCCTTGCACACATAAGCAGTACATGAACCCGATCTATAATCAATTGCCATTTTAACGTTAATTGTATGCCCCGTATATTCCGCGACGGAAATGGGAATTGTACCGCAAAACGGTATATATAATTCGGCGGTTGTGTATGGTTCGCGATCAAGGAATGAACCGTCAAACTCATCGTTCAACGACTTTGTGCCCGAAAATGTAAAGGTTATAAAATGATTGTTAGATGGTGCATAGCGTGCCGCTTGTACGGTATCCGATGTATAGTTGCCGATCTTAATATATCCCGTTATACCGTGATTCGGGACGTTATTCACGGGGTATTTACGGATTGAGATTATACCGTTTAATGGATCGGTAACTAAAAATGTTTCGGCTGAATAATCAACCATTTGTACGTCGGTTGGTTTCCGCGCTATTGCCTTATATAATTCGTTCGCAAGTTTTCGCACATTATCATAATTAGTAACATATACAGCATTAAAATCTGCCGTTGATATGTACGGGTTAAAATGGTTAGTGTCGTCATAATCGGGAATAATAACGGTTGGTTCGTATGTGCTGTCATTGGTTGTCGTCCAACTGTATTGCGGTTGATCGCGGTTATCCGTGCCGCTTGTATAGTCACCGTGACAAAGGCCGTTTTGGTCGATTGTGCCGCAATACATATATTCGCTGTCAAGTGCACCGCTTGCCGCGGCCGTCCGCTTTATCGCAAAAAATAGGCCGAGACTTGCAACACAACGCAAAATCCATTCGCCATTCCCATACTCTTTGTAGTATGTCAAAATGCCGTTAGCTGTGTTAAATGTGCCACCCTTACCCTTTACATATTGATAATAATTATTATAATAGATTAATTTAGGTGCGCCCCATATACGAACCGTCGTTTTTACATTTCCCGCGTTAGCCCAATAATCGTATATACCTTGTAATTGTGGTAAGTCATACGGTACATTATAGGCAAGTGCCATTCCGCCGTTATCATTTATAGCCATTACCGACCGTTCGCCCGTTAAAGTGTTTCCGCCAAAAGGTGCAACCAATATACTTGTTATGTTTGGGTGTGTTTCGGGACTAATACCATATAAGTTTTGTATATAATCATCAAGTGCAACGGCGCGTCGGTCGTTAAATTGTGGTGTATCACATTCTATATAAATTAATAATACAAAATTATATGGTATAATCGATACAAGCGGCGTAAAACATGCGTGCACATTGCCGACGGGGTATTCACTTTGCGATTGGGGGATTAGATAATATCTATCAGTTTCATTTGTATCAGATAGATCATTAAGATTAATTTGTCTAGTTGTTGTTAGTTGGTCGGTTGTATTAACATAACCCCATATAAAATTGATATCACCGTTAAAGTCAAATAACGGGTTTTCATAATCAGCGCCGTTGATACAATATAATTGAGCAATAGGGGAATCCGCCGCAATACCCGCATAACATATACTATTATCAAGCGGGGTATTTACTGTCAGTTTATCCGCTGTAATACCGCCATTTATATCGCGATAACTTGGTATTTTATTTGCTGCGTTATCAACTGCATAAGGCTTGGTTGTTGCGTTTAACCATGTTGTGCTATCACCATAATATTGCGTATTTGGAATCATTCCGTGTCACCTCCCACAACGGTTACAACATAATTCATTGACCGTATATCATTTATAAATACGTCGTTTATATCGGGACTAAATACTGTCTTACTGTCAATTCGTTTTCTATTCGGAATTATCGGTAATTTATTGTCGGGTATTTCGGTCGGTTTACCGATTCCGCCGTTGCGGGTTACGGTTATCGGACAATTTGACAAGTTAAACGATGAAATATAATCGACCTTGCATTGTATAACCATACGCCCCGCCGTGTCAACGCTAACCGTCGCGAAATATTTTCGACCTAAAAAGGGCGCAAATATATAATTAGCATTAAGAAAACGTGAATCATAATCAATCACGAATACGGGCGTTAATTGATTGATTATTGACAACGGGCTAATACTAACGCCCGCTTGAATAATAGTTGTGTCGTTTGACTTGTTATATTTTTCAGGGTTTGCCGTTGTATTTGCTATATCAATAGTGAACGCCATAAAAACCACCGTCCCCATTATCGTTATTATAGAAAAGAAATTCCGCCGCGAAACCGTTTATGATCATATCGCGGAGATTAAACCGCGCCTTAAATTCGATTGATTTCTGTAAATTGTCATACGGCGAATCTTTGTAACCGCTTTTTGTTTCGGTCGTTGTTCCCGTTGTCGCGGTTGTCGATGTGTCCGAACCGCTAACCGCCGTTGAACCCGAACCGTTGACGGTTGTCGTGTCCGTGCCCGAATCGGTTGTTTTCGCGCTGTCTCGGAGTGTTCCGTCATATGTGTTGATTTGTTCGGCGGTTGTTTTTCCGTGTGCGATTCCCGTTGTCGAACCATTTGTATTGGTTGTCGTTCGGCCATAGTCAACAGTATTTTCAACCGTTATATTCGGCGTTACGGTTCGGGTTTCGCTGTAATTATTTAACGGGTTCACGTTCGCGACCGTTGCGTTATATACCACCGTCCATTCGTCCAAATGGCGGTTTTTATATAACGACCATTGATTTATAAATTGTGTTACGTCGTATTGTTTCGCCGTGTGAGAAATGAATGATTTTTCATAGTGCATTGTTTGGATTTCGTTTAAAAAATCCGCGGTTTCAAGAACTATATTGTCATTTATAGTTATGTCAAATGTGTGTTCGTAAACTTCCGTGATTAAGTCGTTAATCACGTCGCATATATCAACTACTCGGGTCATTCGTTATCACCGTCCTTTGGTTCGTCGTCCCCGCCGTTTGTGTCGTCGGGTTCGTTATTGTCGTTGGGTTCGTTTGTTTCACGTGAAACAATTTGTTCAGGTGGGTTCATAAAATCGGAATATACTTTTTTGAGTATAGGGTTAAAATCAACCGACACATTAAGTCCGAATAATGCATTTATTTCTTTACACATTTTTTCGCGGCATTTGAGTTGATTAATTGGATATAAGAATGAATAGGAATCCGCGCCGTGCATTTCGATTGTTGTTTGTTGAGCAAGTTTTGACGTGGTTTGAACCATATAACCACGGCGACAAAGGAAACGTTTTACAATGTTATCGCGGTATTGATTCAGATATTGCAAACCGTTGATTTTGTCAACGTCGACCAAATCAAGAAATTTATCCTTTTCAATTCCGCCCTCTATGAATTTCTCAAATGAATCCGATTCATCGCGGCTTGCAACCGCGGAAACATCGCCGCGCATTATTGACTTTATCGCGGATTCGATTTGTGCTTTTTCCTTGTCGTTGTCCGCAAACGGTAAACGGGCGAATCGTGCAAAAAGGACGTTGCACTTTTCCGAAATGTCAACTTGCGTTAGTACGTCCGCCGTAAATGGTATATCAAATTCGGGGGTTCTCATATTGTTATTAAGTCCAACAACCACGGTTTTATTATCGCCGTACCATTTGCCGCTTATTTCGTCTTTTCCTATAACCGCCGCTGTATATTCGTCGGGTAAATATCCATTATCATCGCCATTATACGAACCGATCGCACAATATATTGTATTATCGTTCGGGGTTTTACCGATCGCAACCGTGCCATTTATAAGTAAATACATTTCAAGAAATTCCGCGGGGATTGAATCGGGTAAACCGTCATACACAAATTGATTGATTTGTAATTCAAACAATTGCGTTAAATGACGGAAAAAATTGTCCTTGTTTTTAAAATCAAGTAGTTTCTTTTTCATGTTGCACCTCTTTTCAAATTCCGAAAAAACCCGCACAAAGGCGGGTTAATTCGGTTTAGGAAGTTCTATGTCAATTAAGGGAGAAAACCGCGATCGGGAAGTTGTCGTCGATAATGTAGTTTATGAGAATGTGGTGGTATGTGTTCCACTTGTCTTGGCTTGCTGTATAACTTGTCGTTACCTTTTTCTTGTCAAGCGAAACGCCCATTGCGTAACGATCATAAATACAGCCTATAATGTTTTCAAGCTGTATTCCCGTTTCGCCCGCGGGAACGGTCAGACCGACCTTTTCGGCGGCGTCCTTTGTAAGTGAGATTGTCGAAAGTGTTGAAAGGTCGAAATCGTCCGCGCCGCTTGCCTTGACAGCTTGCCAACCCGATACTTTTTCAAAATCACCGATTCCGAGTAATTCCTCATTGTATGTGTTAGCACGGACACCGAATTTCGCACGGTTTGCAACCTTTGAAAGAAGAATAACACGGGGTTCATTGCTGAATGTGACGTGATTGTGGTTGTTGTACACGTTTGTGAACCTTGCAAATTCGTCCTTAATATTCGCGATTGATTCTAACATATACGCTGTAAAGCGTTCGTTATTGAGTGCGGCCTTGCCCGTAGGAACAGCACTTGCACCACTTAAACCGTTGTCAGCGTTGAAACGGGTAACAAGTTTAATCTCATTACCAAGGGCAACGGCGCGGGAAATACCCGTTGCAACGGTATACATTGCGCCGACCTCGGCGCGGAGTTGAATTGTATTATCAACGCTAACGCGCATAGCTGACAGAAGTTTATTCAATTCGGCAAGGGAACGAACCGCGGTAAAAAGTTGTTCGCGGACTGTTGAAAGTGCGATCATAAAGGCCTTGCCCTCATCGTAAAACTTTGATTGTACGGGCGGCTTGAATGTGCCGTGTTCAATACCCGCGATTCTTACGGCCTCATCAGCACCGCCTTGGTCGGTATAATTGATAAAGCCGTTTATGGGGTACATTTCATCGTTGAGAATATCGGAAAGTCCGACAACGACGTGTTCGCGGAATCCGCCCCATTCGTAAGTATCAACGAAAAGTGACGGGAGAACAGCGGAATAAGCGCGGGAATCAATGCGCATTGTTGTGAGAACGTCGACAAGTGCGCTGAGGAAAATATCAGCGGATTTATCGTATTTTTCAAGGGATTTACCGAGTTCGACAAGGGCGGTCACGTCGGTTTCGGTGAGTTCGGGTGTTTCAGCGTTGTAGAAACCCGCCGCGGTAAGTTGGGCAATGCCCTGTTTTGTAATTGAAACAACGTCTTTTAAAAGCATATTATTTTACTCCTTTACAATTTTATATTTAACGCCGTTTATTGTAAAACGGGTTATTACTTGCTTGTCGGACGGTCGGAAACCGTCGTCATATATTCCAAGGGCGTTAGGGATTCCCGATATATTCGGTGTTGATAATTCGTTACCCTTGGCGAATTGCGGGCGTATGCAATAATGACAATGTGCACCCGTGGGATATCCCGTGGTATATCCCGTTGAACCCTCTATGCCGATAACGTCGCATATAGAAACGGAATCGCCCGCGCAAACATTGATTTTTGACAAATGACCGTAATAATAGAAATTACCGTCGGGGGCTTTAATGCACACATATTGTCCGAACCCCTGTTTTTGATCGTTGGGGTTTTCCCAACCCGCGAAACGGACAACGCCCGAAACCGTCGCGTGGATTTCTTTACTGTCAAGGCCGACAAGATCTAAACCGTCGTGTGCGGAGTGTTGGGTTTGGGTTACTTGGAATTTACCCATGTATGGACTATTCACTTTTTTATCACCTCTTTTAGATATATTACAAGTTCGGCCAATACATTAGTATTGCGGTCAAAAGATTCTTTTAATTCGTGGGTTTGCTTTTCGTATGTGTTTCGCAATTGGTCGGTTTCTTTTTCGTGTTTGTCGGTTATGTATTTAACATATTTAGCAAGACCGATACAACACGTGATCGGGAAACCAAGGTTAGTTATTAATTGGATTATTGTTTCCATTGTTTTCACCGTCCTTTGATTTATTATAATAGGTATGTACAATAATGTCAATAGTTTATGATACTATTTGATATGTATTATTGCGTTCTGTTTAGGAGATTATTTTATACATTGGGTATATGCAGATTGGTTGAACCAATTTAGGTAAAAAATGAACAAAGTGTGAACGGATCTGGTATACACCAGG
>Ga0326513_10002563_pt1 | contig 13395 bp, 18 predicted proteins | sample 2_2465_0518_D_FD_203654 | JGI IMG/M metagenome (GOLD analysis project Ga0326513, IMG submission 203654) | Bovine rumen microbial communities from UC Davis, California, United States - 2_2465_0518 | ecosystem: Host-associated > Mammals > Digestive system > Stomach > Rumen | place: USA...
ATAATTCATTCCATAATGAGATAATGCAGTTAATATCTTAGACCATCTTGTTGGCTTTTGTGTATTATCGTAAGACTGTTGGAAATTTTTCTGTACCGCTTCATTTATAGTTTGTTCATTTTCCAACACACTTTCTAAATTACCAAGTATCATAATTTATTAAAATATGTATATATAAAAATATATTTTTTGATTTATTGTATGCGTAAACAATAAGATATATTTATTTAAAAATAAGATTTATCACAAATAATTTGAATAATATATAAATTTTACTATATTATATTTGTAACAAATAATAAATTTAATATGGAGATTTGCCCAAAAGTTTATTTCAAAGTCAACAAGAACTACGGTGTGATGGTTCCCGTAAGTGGTATTATTTCAAAGATCGATAAGGAGTTCCTGAAGCCTGAGGTTCTTGACGCTAACAAGAAAGGTTATAATGATTACACTCGTGATTTTATTCACAATTGTGATAAGTCCGACGTTTTCTACTCTGAGTCTTATAACTACGATCCCAAGAATTTCACTTTTAACTTCGATGAGATTAATATTTGTAATGATAATGATTTCATTGAGATGTCAACTGGGGAATCCACATTTGATGTTCGTAAGACATATGTATCGGGAGTAAAACATGAAGATGCAATGTCATTTATGAAGAAGTTGACTCGTGATTATCCTTGTCCTGATGTCAACTCAGGTTTCTATGTTGAGGAACGCCGTTGGAATATTCTTGTTCGCAACATTATGAAACACAAGAATACAATGCTTGTTGGTCCTACCGGAACAGGTAAGACTGATGTTATCATTCGAATTTGCAAGGCTCTCAATATTCCTTGTCGAATCTATGATATGGGTGCAATGATGGATCCTTTGACTGACCTGCTTGGTTCTCACCGACTTGAGAATGGTTCTTCAAAGTTCGATTATGCTAAGTTTGTTCAGGATGTTCAGGAGCCTGGAGTTATTCTTCTTGATGAGCTGAGTCGAGCTCCTCAGATGACAAATAACATTCTGTTCCCCTGCTTGGATGATCGTCGAATGCTGCCTGTTGAGATTGCTGATTCAAATGGTCCTCGTTCAGTTCCCGTTCATCCTGAATGTACATTCATTGCAACTGCAAATATTGGTTCAGAATATTCAGGTACAAATGAGCTTGATGCTGCTCTTGAGAACCGATTTATGACTATTCAGGTTGACTACCTGCCTAAGTCAATTGAGGCTCAGGTTCTGACAATTCGTACTGGTTGTGATGAGAAATCTGCACTCAAGGTTGTTGGGGTTGCAAATGCAATTCGTGAGCGTTATCTTGAGGGTTCGCTTTCAAAGACAATCTCAACCCGTGAAACTCTCGCTTGTGGAGAACTGCTTGTTGATGGTTTCTCGCTTCTTGAGGCCGTGAACTTCTCATTCTGTGAGAAATTCCCCAAGTACGGAGAGAACTCAGAATATGATACTGTAAAGAAAATCATGATGGGTTTCTAATATGCTGGCATCCAAAATGATAATCCGTCTTCAAAAGTTAATTGATAAACATGGAGATTTTCAAGTTGATATGTTATCATTAATTATTGAAGACGGTAATATAATAGGAGAGAAATTACTTCCTATCAGACAAATTAAATATCGAAAGAAACTTGGAAAATTTTTTACTGATTTTGTAGGAGGATTTTAATATGACGACATTAGAAATTTTACTTTGTATTGCATTAATTATTTCTATTATTTTATCGTTAATAATCAATTCAAATAAAAATGAATATAAACGATTATATAATAAATTAGAATCAGATGTAAAACAAGATGAGGAAGATAGAAATTCTGGTCGTATTGCTATACCTGTAACTTTCGGCGGGTACTGTAAATATGTTTATTCTGATGCTACACCTAAAGAATTTGCTAAACAATTTGGTGCACCTTGGAAAACTGAAACTCATAACAATGCACTTGGTGTTAAATCATTGTGTTTAACATATTGTGAACATCATGCATTGAGTACTGAATTTATGCATGTATGGTTTAATGAAAATTATAGATTAGATTCAATTCATACAAATAATTAATATGGAAATCGTAAATAGAAAAGCAAGACACGAATATACTGTAATTGAAGATTATGTTGCAGGACTTGTTCTTCAGGGTTCGGAGGTAAAGTCTATCCGTGCGGGTAAGTGCAATATATCTGATGCATATTGTTATGTTTCTTCAAAGAACGAAGTTTGGATGAAGAACTCCCATATTTCAAAATATGATTCAGATAGATTTACAAATCATGATGAGTTGCGTGAACGTAAACTTCTTTTGACAAAAAAGGAAATTCGAAAGATTGCTGCAGAAGTACAAAACCCAGGAATCACACTTGTTCCTTTGAAGATATTTGTAGATGAACGTGGTCTTTTGAAACTTGTTCTTGGATTGTGCAAAGGTAAAAAGGAATATGATAAACGTGAAACAATTAAGGAAAGAGATTCTAAAAAGGAACTTAATCGTATTATGAAAAATTATTAACAAATATTTTATTTCTTAAATATATTTAAAGGAATTGAATTAGTTCAGTTCCTTTTTCTATTTTAAATAAAATAAAAATCTATTAAGAATATATGGATAACATTGAACAACTAAAACAAGATAACGCAAAATTAACAGAACGCTTAAACAACGCTGCTAAATTTTTTAGAGAACAAAAGGCACAAATTGAATCATTAACAAAAGAAAAAGAAGAATTAGAAAAGAAATTTAAGGAACAACAAGATTTTGAAGCAAATAATATTAATAAAGTTGTACCTGAATTAGAAGAAAAACTTAAAGGATATGAAAATGAATTTAAATCATTAAATGCAGTTAATGATGATTTGAATAAGCAATTGGATAACTATGAATTAAAGATACAAAATTTAGAAAATACAATTGATTCAAAAGATAAAGCTTATAAAGTTCTTCAAGATACATATAATGAAGTATTTGCTGATTATAACAAATTAAAAGAGCAAATAACTCAAATTGATGAATATAGAAAATCAATAGATCATCTTCAAAATACATTAAAGTCATATGAAAATAAATTTGATGAACTTGAAAAATATAAAGCTAAGTTTACTGAAGAACATATGCTTTATGATGATTTAAAAAAGAAATATGATAATTATAAGCTTGATTATGATAAACTTAATAAAGAATATAAAGCCCTTAATGATACTTATAATAAATTAAATAATGAGTATTCAGATATATATACAAAGTATAATGATTTAGAACAAATACGAATTAAATCTGAAGAACAAATTAATGCATTAAATACTTTGTGTATTCAAGCAAAAGAAGATAATAAAGAGCTTCAAGATAAATATGATAATCTTGAGAAAATCTGTAATGATTTTGAAAATCAAAAATTAGCTTGGGAAGGTGATTATCAAGGATTAGCTGAAATGTATCATCAATTACAAAAGGAATATGATAGATTAAGTAATCAGACTGATATTTATTCACAATCAGATACAACATTGGCTGAAATTGTTAATCTTTTGACAGAAAAAGGTCTTGTAAATAAAACAGATATATCACCAAAGACTCCTATTAAAGAAAGTGGCACAGCTCATCGTATGGGAGATAATTTAGAAGGTGGAAAAAATGTAGGAGTATAAATGAAGATAATCAAAATAAATGATAATCTTAAAATCAATATAGAAATGCTTTATTCATTAGAAAAGCATAATAATAAAAAATATATTGATGAATGGGAAAATAAGTATCAAAAATATTTATCGGATTTTTCAGAAGATCCACCAATGTTAGCAATTACTGATGATGAAGTTTTTCAGCCTGTATATGGAGAAGAAGTAGAAGATACCAAAATGAAATTATATGGAGAAGCATTATCTAATTATATAATTTCAATTATTGGTGTTTGTCCAAATTATGAAGAAACATATTCTATTATATTATGTACAGGATTAAAAATTAATATTGATAAAACAATATATGATGCAATAGATAATTATTTATCTAAATATTTAGAAAAGGAGATGTAATAATCTCCTTTTATTTTTGAATAATATATAAAAAATACTATATTATAACTGTAAATTTTATATGATATGACTGAGTTAGAATTAGCAAAATTAGAGTCTAATGTGAACAAGCTAATTATCACAGAATTTGGTGATAAGAAGGATGCAGGTGGACATGACTATCTGCAGCATCTTTATGCTGTTGCTGAGGCTGTTGAAAATGAATGGTTAAGTAAAGTTGCAGTTCGTTCATGTGCTGAGTTTTACAAAAAGGCATATATTGTTGCATTACTTCATGATATTCTTGAAGATACAGATTGTATGATTCAAGAACTTAGAAACATTGGATGTGATGATGAGATTATTGAGGCAATTCAGTCAGTAACTCGTCGTAAGGATGAACAATATTATTTTGATTTCATTAAACGCGCAAATAAAAATCAAATAGGACGTATTGTGAAAATTTATGATTTAGAAAATAATATGGATGTTAGACGATTAAGTAAGTTCGGTGATTATGAACAGAAACGTCTAAAGAAATATTGGTATTCTTGGAAGTATCTTAAAGGAGAAATAACTGAAAAAAAAGCAGAGAAAGAAATTAATTCATATAAGTAATCAATAAAATTTAAATTATGTTTTTTCATTATTTTGGACTTATTACTTTTACAATTATTGTAGCAGTTGTATTGGCTGTTTTTGTTGTATCATGTTGCAAAGGTCATTATCTTTATTATCAGTTTACAAAACCACAATTGAGAGCATATGATAATAAGCTCCAATACTATAGAATTGATTGTGATAAAGATAAATCAAAATGGGTGCCTCTTAGGTGTACTATTATGAGAAAGTATCATCCACATGGTGATGAAAATAAAATTGCTCATCAGGGAGAATCAGTACCTATCAAAATTGAATCAATTGATGAGCTTAATGAATATCGAAAGAAGCTTTCAAATTATAATAAGCTTTTGGATTTTATTGACCTACAGGAAACTCTTATGAAAGATTACAATTCATTTGATGAACAACAGAGAATTATACAGTAATTAATATGAAACTAAAATTAAAAGAATATTGGACAATATTCAAAGCTTTACGAAAATCACGAGAGTATTTTATTGTGACGTCTTATCAAGAAGATTGTGTTGAACCATGGAGAGGTCCAATCAAATATGAATATCTTGCTAATACTGATAGAGAATTATTTTATAAATTTATTCAAGATTATATTAATAAATTAAAAAAATCATAATATGTTTAATAGAATAAGAGATTTTATTGCTGCATATAAACAAATTAATAAAGATAGAATTAATGCAAAAGCATGTCTTGATTCAATTCAACTTAAATTAAAAGAATTTAAAGAATTATATAAATCATGTCAAACTATAGAAGGTGAATTAGGGTATGTATCTAAATATTGCCCTGATAATCAACGTAAAGATTTTATACAAAGTACACTTGATTTCTTTCACTATGGAGTAAATGTTATTATAAAATCTGATGGCACACGTACTTATTTTGGTGGAAATAGTTATGGATGGACAAAACGAATAAAATATTTAGTTGAATATATTGGTAATATTTGGACAGATTGTTATGATTTATATAATGATAGGAGATATGATGACGTGATGAATAAATATAAAGTAATGAATGAATATATTGATAAAGAATTATGGGGTGAACAACATTCTTATGAAAATATATTAAAAGAATATAACAAACTAATTGAAGATAATAAGTAAAAATAAAAACGAATACTTGGCCAAAGTATTCGTTTTTTATTATACAATATTAATTATTTTATTAACTTTCAAATTTATACCCTTCAACACCATTTGTTCTCATATAAGCAAATGCATTCAAATTAACTGCTGATGACCAATTACTACTACCATCAGCACTTGCTGATGTATTATGAGATTCATCTGATGTATTTGAAGAATTTGTAAAGAATTTATTAAATACTGATTTAACTGTTTCTTTTTGAATAAGATTAGATAAATTACTTCTTGTAGGCATATAATTTGTACCGGCATTTTGATTATATACTTTTCCTTTAGCGTTATTTAACTGTCCATTAACATAAAAATCTGTAGCAGATCCATTAAACACGCCTACTTGTGAATTTGTTTTTAATATTGCACCTGAAGCTTGATTTGTCTCTCTACCAATTTGAGCTGCATCATCTCCACTTTCAATTTTCTTAACATAAAAATTTGTCATGATATCTAGATATAATTATATTTTAATGTTATGAATTATGTATATACATCATAATTTAATTAAAAATAATAAATAAAATAGAAAAAATACATTAATTAATTTTGAATTTTTAAGAGAAAAAAACTATATATTATTTGTAAAATTAATAATTGATATGATTTCAAAAATTTATACTGAGGATTGGTTCGGTCGTACAAATGGTGGTTATACATTTGATGAATCTGAAATGCATCACGGAATTGTCAAGGTCGACAATCACAAGTATTCTTCTTTCCTGTATAATGAAGACAAAGCCGAGCGCATTTGTTCAGATCCCGAATATTTGAAAAAGGAAATGGTTGACATGATTCATGCCGTTGGCTTGAGCAATATTGCTTTCAAACTTTCTGAAACATGTGAGACTGCCCAGACAAACGGTCGTTATATTGAGGTTGGTGTTGGAGATGAATATAAAAATATTTCTGATTGTTATGAAAAACTGGACCGAGTAATCGGAATGACTCTTCATGAAAGTTGTCATTGTTTGTTTACTGATTTCAGTTACATTCACAAGGTTTGTTCAAAATACCCGCAAATTGTTCACCACATTCATAATGTAATTGAGGATGAAATTATTGAGCAGAAACTTTGTTTGAGATACCCAGGTTATGAGAATTTCTTGGCAAAGCTGAAATATAATTTGTTTGATAAGCATTCTGATGATGCTGAGGAACCTGAATCTGATCTTCAGGAAATTATGCAGATTTTCTTTTTTGCTGTTCGTTATCCAAAATACCTTGCAAATATCGATGAGGATATCTTGAACAAGCACGAGAACATTATTATTGATATTAAGAAAATTATGAAGGATGAGGGTTGCTTTATTACTGATAACCCACACCCAACTCAGTCTTCAACTGATGCTGCTGTTAAGATTTATGAACTTCTGATGAAGGAACTTGAAACTTCATGTAATGGAGATGGTGAATCTCAGTCAAGCAATTCAGGAATCAATATTTCAAATGAGGATCCTGATTTTGATGAGGGAGAAAACGGAGGTCTTGATTTTGGAGATATTATTGCAATCTTCTCAAAAATTCTTCAGGAGATTTCTTCTGAATCAGAAATGGTGGATCCGAAGGACCTTACAATTTATCACTCTGATATTGAGGATAAGGTTCAGGATTTCAATGATTTTGAGTGGAAGGAATGTAAAGAGAACCACATTGATTATAATGAAATTAATGTTTGGAAAGAGGAGAATATAATGAGATATAAATCATATCTCCGCGAAGCTGCTCCTTATGTAACTCAGGCTCAGGGATTGATTATTAATAATAAGTACAAGCAGTCAATTAATACAATTCGTTTCACACGAAATGGTTCACTTGATCCGACAAGACTTGCAAATGCAATGTGCAATGAACAGACTGTTTATACTCGCCGTTCTGTTGAGACAAAGAATATCGATGCTGAATATGCATTGGTAATTATGCTTGATGAATCTGGTTCAATGAATGACCACGGAATTAACATTCTCGCTTCAAAGATTGCAATTATGTTGTATGAAGCTGTTCGTAATTATCCAAAGATCAAGTTATTTGTTTACGGACATGGAGATTGTGTTTACAAGTACATTGATTCTGATACTTGCAATAACCGATATGTATTGGGAGCCCGTCGTAATCAGTGTGGTCAGGATGAGGTTCGTTCATATCCTTTGATTGTTGAAGATGTAAAGAAGCATACTAAGCTTCCAATTGTAATGTTCAATATTACCGATTCTTGCTACTGTTCAAATGAAAACAAACTTGCAGAAATTGTAAAGAATCTCCGTGAGGACAAGAATCAGCCAACATATATTAATTTGATTTGCCTCGGTCATAATGACAATGTAAATCGTAGCGTACAGAGTTGGAACGATTTGATTTATGGTGAGGGAAATTGGGTACTGTACGGTCGTTCTTGTTTCACAAATGAATGGACAAACACAATCAAAAAGATTGCAAATATTATTCATAGAACTGTAAAGCTCTAAATAATACACAATAATAACATAAGGCATTGTTTATATGTTTATTTTTAAATATATAAATGATGTCTTATTTTTTATGAAGCAAAATATACTTCAAGCTGAAAAGGATATATATGAATTATTATGTAATGATGATCTATATGAATTTTATATAGATAATGTTCATTATGCTCATTATATTATATATACTGATAACTTTGGTATAAATTATAGAGTGTTTATTCATGACGGCTTGATTAATCACAATATTGAATTTTTTGTAGAATCATTTGATTATACAAATAAGCTTATATTGCTTGCTTATGAAGAAGATCTTCCAATGTTAATTTTATTAGAAGATAATGAAAATGATTCAGATAAATATGGGATATATACATTTAGAGAAGTAGGAAAAGAAACTGAAGCTGTAGCACCTGAAAATAATACAATAGATGAAATAAATATTAATGAAGAAAGTACAGGTCAAATATTTAATTTTGATACTGTAAAATTGACTTATGATGCTACAGATAATGTGTATAAAGATAATGTTGGGAATATTTATAAAATATACAATAAAGATAATTCAAAAATAAATAATATTATTAGACATTATAAATTAATTCAAAAAAATAATACTTGGTATAATTCAGAACAAGAACGTTTAAATCATAATAAACAAGTTTATTTTAATGATAATACATCTAATAAATATTGTTTAATAAATATTAGTCAAAATCCATTAGAATATGATGACGATATAAATCCTTATAATTGGACTGATGAAGAAAGAGAATTTTATAATAATCATGGATATTATCAAAAGAATTCATTTTATCAAGATAATGGATTTTTAGCGCATAATAAACATAGAGATAATCCATTATATTTCTCTCGATATTATTCATTAGAGGAATTAAAAAAGAAACTAATTAATGACACATTACTTGCTTCATATAGTTATGCAAATCAAATTAATAAAGATTATGCCCAAGATGAAGAATTTATTGAAGCAATTAATAATTGTGTAACTAATTATAATAGTAATAATTATATGTATATAAGATTGGCTCCTTCAATTGATATGAGAATATCTCAATATGAAAGAGTATTAAAGATAAATAGAATATATGAAAGCTATTCTGATGATGATTATGTTTATCAAATAGCACAAAATGGAGAAATACCAATATTTAATGATAATTTATTATATTCGGAAAGTAAATATAATTACATTAAACAAAATATAGAATCAGATAAAATTAGAAATTTAACTAATAACTAAAATGAATATAAGTCCAAGAAACAATTTTGATTTACTTCAAAATTTCATTCCATATAAAATAGTAAAATATAAAGACAATAAATATTATGTAAATATAAATGTATTTGTAAACAATACAAATATATTTGGTTATAGCCTTTATTTTTTAATTGATGAAAAATTTTATTCATCATATAGAGGAAATGAAATATATGAATTTTTATCTAATTTAGATCTTGATAGTGAAAATTTATTTGAAACATTAATAAGTGGTACTGAATCTTTGATTCCTGGGGAAAATTATTTCTTAACAGGTAATTTAGATAATACTGAAATAACAATGTCATCAAATATTAATGATTATGAAGATATATCTAATATCAAAATTAAAGATATTGATAATATAAGTTATTTCATTTACAAAAACAGTTCACTTGAAAATATTTTTACTGAAGATGAATTAGATAACTTAAATTCAACATTTATGAAATTAATTCAACAGTATTCAGAAAGATATAATAACATAACTGATACAATTGATTTTGTATATAAAAATGTTATTGATTATTATGCAAATGGTCAATATGATGATGCTACAATATTAATGAACTCTATATTTAATACACAAATAACAGTATCATCAAACATTTCAAATTGTGGTTGTAATTCACAGAGTGACTGTACAAGTGTATCATCAGGAACAAATGCAATTAATACTGGGACAGAATTAGTATCGTTAGATACTGCAACATGTATTGAAAAATATAAAGCTGCAATGTATCAATGGTTAATTAAGATGCTATCAGATACTGCATTTTATTGTAGTTGGATGTTTACAACTGTTGAAGATGAAGATAACTTAAATGTTCCTAATGATGAATTACTTGATAAATTAATTGAATTACTTACAGAGTTCTTAAATACAGGATACGATTTAACCAGTCTTAAAGGATGTACATCTGCTTGTGGCTGCGGTCATACAAAGAAGTATTTTAGTAATAACAAAACAGGTGACTGTGCAGATATATTAAGTAATGTAAACGTAGATAACTGTTCATATTATACAATTATTGAAAATTATATTAAAGTACTTAACTGGGTAAAGAATAATCAAATAGACGAGAATAAGAATAAAATTTATATTTACGGTAAACAATTTGCTGAAATATTCCCATTATTAAGCTTCTAAAGTTTAATTATTAATTAATAGACAAAAACAAGTTATTTGAATATATGAAGAATATTGCTAATTATCTTGAATTTGTAGATGAAGATGGAATCTATGAATGTACTAAACGAAATGTAAAAGATATGAAAGATCGAATGAAAGCTTTCAAAAGAGGATCACGAGAAGAAGAAATAGAAGCACACGGACGTCCAATATCTTATAACAAGACTTTTAGAGATAGAAGCAAATATACAAGAAAAGATAAACATAAAAACAATAATTATTAATAATGAAACATTTAGATAGATTTATAATGGAACAAGAAATGACAGAAGGTCAGGAACACTGGTGGAAATCTTCTGATTTTGATGATAGAGAAGTAAATTATTATTGTGTTGAATGGACACACGAATATAATTCTTTAGCAGGTCCATGTAAAGAAGATAACAGATATTTGTTTGTTATCTGGGATAAAGAAAAATTAACTGATGCTGAATTAAAGAAATTTATAAAGAAATGGTGTTGTCATCTTGAAAAGAAAGATGAAAATACACTTAACGATTATAAAGAAGTTAAACACGGTACATTAAAAGAAATTTATGATCTTGGTACAGACTCAAATAGAAAGAATTATTTTGTAGGTGAAATTATTGATACTAAGATTAATGAAGCAATATATTGGTGTTTTACATAATTAAGAATAAAAATAAATTATTTATATAATGAAACATTTACAAGATTACATTATTGAACAAGCACAAGTTAACGAAGGTGCAAGTTCTAAATCAATTACATTTAATTTCAAAGATTTAGAAAATGGTAAAGAAACACTTGATTCATTAAAGGATAAAGAAGGTGTAACTGCTGATGAAGAAGGAGAAACAATAACAGTTGAAGTTACTGCTGACAATGTAGATAAATTAGGTACTGTTCAAGATATTCTTCAACAATATTCAGATACACTTCGTAATTCACAAAAGAGATCATCAGATGAACAATATGCACAAAAGACAGTTTCTTTTGAAAAGAAAGTTGGTGAATTAAACGATGCACTTGATGAAATTGCAAATCCTGATGACAAAGATGATAAAGGTGGTAAAAAGGAAGAAGAAGATGAATAATATTCGTTAATATTTTTTAACAGTATAAAGATATATTAAAAATCTTCGAGATTATATCTAGATGTTCCTCTAGCATCATTCAATATAAAAAATATATAAATATATATCATATGAAAGTTGATGATGCTAGAGGAACATTTTTCTCTTATTTATAATAGTGATTATTAATGATAATAAAATTTTCTGTTGTATAATCCTGCATATTATTAATTTCATCATTATTTAACATAACAAGATTATTCATATTATATTTTATTTGTTTAATTTTCTGTTCAAGAACTTCATTTTCTTGCTTATTATAATTTGTAACAAACAGATATCTATTTCCATGTATTTCAAATAATTTAAAAGGTATGCTAATTCCATTATACATATAAATATTTTTAGGCATAGCATATTTTTCTAAAAATTCATTTATTCCTGTTCGTTCTTCAATAACTTTATCTTCAATAAGCATTAAGTCAATTTCATGTTTTGCTAATATTAAATCTTCAATATCATTGATGTTAACTAATTTCATATTTATTATTATTTTATTTATGATGTAATTATCTTACAAATAAAAATATCATTTTATTTTTAATTATATATATTATATAGTACATAATTATCTTTATATAAATATGAATAATGTTTTTAATAGAGAACGAGAACCATGGATAAGACCTTGGAATCAAGAAAAATTTGATGACTTATATAATAGAGATGAACGATTCTTTTCAATTGTAATAAAAGGTTTATTATCTTGGTTGAATAGAAATATTGTTTTATATAATAAATCAGTAAATCATTTTATATTCAATACAGGTTCATCATATTTGTATATGGAATCAAATGGATATGAATATAGTGTTACTGAAACAACTGGAGAAGATTCTATTTATATGAAACTTCCACGTTGTATTGTTGAGATATCTGATATTAATATTCCTATGGAAGAATTATCAGCTCCATTTTCAAGAGGTAATTACGAAAGAAGAAGTGGTAATCAATTACAAGGATTTAACGCTGAAATAAGAAGACTACCAATTGAAATTACAATAAATATGAAATATTATTTATCAAATTTCAATGAAACAATTATTCTTTTACAAGAACTTGTAGATAAGTTAGTATTTCAAAGATATTTTAATATAACATATTTAGGAAAGGTTGTACAGTGTTCAATTGAATTTCCAGCAAACTATAATCCTGAATTAAACAAGATTGATATGTCATCTCCTGAGCCAACACAAAGAAATATAACTTTAGATATTAAAATATGTACAAATTATCCATTAATAGATACTCGTACAGAAATACCAACTGATAAAGTTATTGCTCAATTTGGTCATGAAGTTGATTTATATCTTAAAGGATTTAAAGGTGATTCAATGAATAAAGGTCAAATAATAAGTGGAGATGATGGATTTACAGAATTTGAAAATAATTTAGTAAACGAAAAAGAAGATCCTATATTTGATAAAATTGAACCTATTAAACCTATAGCAGATAATCCTGATGATAACAGTCAAGATAATCCAACAGCAGATAATCCTGATGATAACAGTCAAGATAATCCAACAACAGATAATCCTGATGATAACAGTCAAGATAATCCAACA
>Ga0326513_10002564_pt1 | contig 13394 bp, 14 predicted proteins | sample 2_2465_0518_D_FD_203654 | JGI IMG/M metagenome (GOLD analysis project Ga0326513, IMG submission 203654) | Bovine rumen microbial communities from UC Davis, California, United States - 2_2465_0518 | ecosystem: Host-associated > Mammals > Digestive system > Stomach > Rumen | place: USA...
GAATCATTCCGTATCTTGCATCTCTGTCATCACTATTCCCCAACAGATGAACTATGCCGTTACCCGCATTTCCGCAACTCATCCTATAACGTGACAGTTCTGCATCTCCAACTGATAATTTTCCCGACGGACTGTTGATAGTGAACTCTCCAACTTGCCCGGAACTTGCTGTCACTTGACCAGAGAAGCTACCTGTGGCAGCAGATAACTGACCCGTGAATGTTCCTCCCGCTGCCTGAAGACTACCTTTGAACGTGCCTCCGGCCGCTGACAGATTTCCCGCAAAAGTGCCTCCCGCTGCTGAAAGATTTCCACTAAAAGTTCCAGATGTGGCGGTCAATACTCCGGCTGAAGTCACCTTGAAGACCGAATTTGCCCCGGCTGATATTCCATCAGCACCTATATAGACTCCGGTGTTGGCATCTGTTAAGGATTGTTTGTCTCCAAGGGTTACTGTACCCTTTTTCACGGAGATTCCCGCTGATGTCCACGAACCGACCACCTTATCTGTACCGCTTTGGCCTGTCGAGTTTCCATCATATATATACAGACTTCCGCTCTTATAGGCTCCCTGTCCTGTGCCTCCTAATGAGAGTGAACCACCTCTGATTCTTGTTGCTGACATGGCTCCTGTCGTGATCCTGTCCGCCACAATAGAGCCGTCATTCGTCAAGGCAATAGGTATGTTGGATTGAGGCCATGCGGATGATGTATTCGCTCTTTCAAGATATCCAAGGCCGTTCTGTGACCATCTCCATCTTTTTGTTGATTGTTCGATTGTCCGGGCATTACAGATGTTGATGGCTTCCATCCGTGTGTTGGATGTGTCGTATTCGAACACCACATATCCGCCTTGAGTTTCGTCCAAGAGCATAGTCAGCGCATTTGCTTTTGCTGATTTCAAGAGGTCTGATTCTTCGGGAATCTCTTCCACGGCATCCATCACACTCTGCATCTGACTCGTCAAAGTCCTTCTTGCTACATGACCGGATAAAGTGATTGTGTTCTTATCAAGGCTCTGAAGGTCAATGGTCATTCTTGTCAGATAAAGCCTCTGATTGACCGCAAAAGGCTTTGCGATTATCAGCACAGAGTCACCCAGGTTGATGGACTCAACAGGCTCGATCTCTGCCAGATCCACCGCTGAAACTTCCATTGTTAATTGTGGCTGACAATATCTTGAGAGATATGCCGCTGCCAGATTGTTCAATGAGGTAAGATTCTTTACTCCATCAAAAACAACCGCTTTTGCGTGTCGTCCGAAGGCTGTGATAGAAGCACTGTTTGATATGGTCGTCCCTTCAAGTCTCTTATAATAATCGTCATAGACATAGATAGGACTCCCCGCCGCATCCTCAAGGGTGTCTCCGTAAGGAGTTAAGACGTTGACCAAATTTCCATAATCAGAGTCCTTTACATAGTCAAGAAGGTTGTATCCGTATTCAATCGGCTGTGATGCTGCCACCCCATAATCTTCAAGTCTGACCACATCAATGTATCTGGTAACTGTGCTACCATTTGTGGTTCTTCTTACTCTTATATAGTAGTCATCACGGCATATACAATTTCTGATGGAGTCAAGGATTGACCACTCATACTCTGTCTTCCAATTACAGATTCCAGATCCGGCATACACATATCCAACTGTGAACTGTCTGTCAGCACTCCGATTGGAGTTATATGTGTTAATGGCAGCGGTCAGCCTCTGAAGATAGGTTTGATTCGTGACTTTAGACGGAGGAAGATATTCTTCTCCTAACCACGCAAGGTCTTCCAGACAGTAAACGTCTGCAACCTTTGCAAAGTCAATTCTGATATCCCTGATCTCCCCTCTCCAATACTCTTTATTGTTCTTCAGCACAGTCACAAGTGTTCCCATTGCCAAAGAAGAGTAGAGAGGGTTTGAGGGTGGTACTTTGAATTGGAACTCACCCGCTGAACCAACTTCAAGATTCAGCTCTGTATCATATATCTCATAATCATCAGATCCGGGATAATATAGAGTTTTATTTCCGAGTAAAACTTCGTACATTTACAATGATCCGTTTCTGTAAACAATCTCGATTGTTGCATTCCCTGTGAAGAGAAGAGTTTCGTCAGAATCTCCGCCCACATAAATCGACGGAATCTTGTTTGAGCCAACAGCCAACTCATGCGAAACTCCGTTGTTGGCCACTGTGAGCGTTCCTGTTTTCTGTGAAACCACAAATTCCGGTGAAGTCGGCATATATCCGCTTGGGATCGTCACGCTCCTTGTGCCATTAACTGTGATAGCACCTATATAGGTGATTACACCTGTCAAGAAGTTGAATGGGTCCCACTTCCACGGCTCTGTTGAGGTTTCATGAGAATATTTGTAAGGGTCAGCCGTTGGAATAGATATGTTGAACGTCCCAAGCTCTCTGGCTCTGTCGAATCCCTCTATGTAGACTCTCCCTCTCCAATAGTATTGAGGGTCATTGTCCAAGGTGATCTGACAGATGCGTCCATTGATGTCATTTCTCCATGTGGAAATGATTGAGTCCCAATTCAATCGGGGTTTCTTTCCTCCCACGGAGAACATGAGCGGTCTTTTCTTATATACCCTTCTTCCGGTCAAGGCTTCTGATGCGTCAAGCAGTCCGTCTCTGCCGGGAATCTGGATATAAGTGGTCTCCATTTCGGGATCACCGATGTAGTTGTTATTGCCAAGGGCCAGACCCCAATCATCCAACGTGTGGAAGGTTCTGTCTGTACCCTCGACATATATGCTCAATCCGTAAGTTAATTCGTTCATCTTCTGCCACCTCTGATGGCCAATGTACCAAGAGCAACGTTCATATCAGGTGCAATACCACCAACAAGAGCACCGGAATCAAGCACAAGCTGATTGCCCGCTGCCAAGTAGGGAAGATAAGTTTCAAGCAGTGCGGAGATATCACCACCGCTTGAACCAAGTGGCTGAACCATTGCTTGTCCGTTGGACACCTGGACAAATTCCGGTCCCGCTTCTCCGACGATGGCAGCACCACTTGTAAGAATTCCACCTTCTGCAAGCATCGGTATCAAAGGAATGTTGACTTTGCCCTGTCCGGCTGCGTTGATTCCCTTAATGATGGTATTCAAACCGCTTGAGATAACATTCATCTGGGTGTTGAAGATTCCTGTGATTATCTTCCAGATGCCGGAGAAGGTCTCTTTTATGCCTTCCCACATCTGATCCCAATCTCCTGTGAATAATCCTTGCCAGAAGTCGAAAATACCGCTCAAGACATCAAGAGCACCTTCCAGAGTGGTTGCAAGTCCTTCAAGGGTGACTTCAAAGATAGGCCCAAGGAAGTCACATAAACCTTGCCAGATAGCTTGTACAACGTCGCTGAAGTCTTCGAACTCGAACCCCATCTTGTTGAGGACTGAAACTATCTTGTCTCCAAATCTGCTGAAGGCATCCTTGATCCTATTCCATGAGGCTGTAACATTGGTTCTGAATTCCTCGTTGGTGTTCCATAAATGAATAAAGGCCGCTACTAAAACTGCAATGACCGCCACCAAAGCCAATATCGGAGCGGATATACCACCTATCACTGTCATGAGTGAACCCAATCCGCTGATTAACTTACCGACTATCACCAACACGGGCCCCAAGGCCGCCACCACAAGAACTGTGTTCATTATCATCTGTTTTGTGCCTTCATCTAATCCATTAAGCCAGTCAACAAACTGCTGAACATAGCCGATTAACTCTCTCAATGTAGGCATCAATGTATCACCCAATGAAATAGCCAATTCCTCAAGCTGTGACTTCAAGATCTGCATCTGTCCTGATGCGTTGTCTTGCATAGTCGCCGCCATTGCTGCTGCCGAACCCTCATAGGTGTCAAGGATCTCTGCGCCGGAAGCCAGAGCCTCATTCAAAGGAACCACACCATCTTTTGTACGTGCAAAGGCCTGTGAGGAGTTGTCTATTGCCGTTGTCAACTTGTTATAGTCTTCCTCTGTGGCATTTGCGATGGCCAAGAGTCCACTCATGGCTCTTGTACCACCTAACATGGCAGCGGCTCTTGCTTTCTCTGCTCCTTCTGCACCTAAAGCCTGTTTTGATAATTCCTCAACGGCTTTATTGTAATTGTTCTCGGTGATTTCTCCCGCATCTAACTGCTGATTCAAGTCCTCGATGGATAAGATGAATTCATCCATCGGCATATTGATATTCTTCATGCTCTTGCGGAGCTGATCCATGATTTCACGGAAGGAATACATCTCACCTTCATCATTCTGAAGGGAGATTCCCAGACGATCCATCGCCGCCTGTGATTCCTTGGTAGGCTTTGCCATCCTCTGGAAGATATTCCGAAGGGATGTACCCGCCTGTGATGCTTTGATTCCGCTATTGGCCATCAGACCAAGGGCAACTGATACATCTTCGGCTGAATATCCAAGAGATCCCGCCACAGGTGCTGCATATTTGAAGGACTCACCCATCATGGCAACGTTGGTGTTGGCATTTGATGCCGCCGCTGCCAATATATCAGCAAATCTGCCAGAGTCTTCTGCCTTCATTCCAAAAGCAGTAAGGGCATCTGTCACGATATCAGAAGTGGTTGCAAGGTCTTCACCGGATGCCGCCGCCAAATTCATGACACCATCGATACCCTCAAGCATCTGTTCTGTCTTCCATCCGGCCATTGCCATGTAGTTCATGGCTTCTGCGGATTCCGAAGCGGAGAACTTCGTTGTCTCCCCCATCTCTCTTGCTTTATCTCGGAGCGCATCGAAGTCATCACCCGCTGCACCGGACACCGCTGCCACCTTGCTCATTGCAGAGTCAAAGTCAGCCGTGGTCTTCACTATTCCGGCTGTCAGACCCGCTGCCGCCGTTGATAAAGGCATCAAGGCTTGTCCGGCACTTGATATGTTGTCACCAACGGTCTTCAGCTTCTCTCCGGCTGCGCCTATCTTTTGAAGTGCAACATTGCTTTTCTCTGCTTCCTTCTCAAGTTCCTTGAGTTCCTGGGTGCAAGAAATTATTTCTCTTTCAAGTGCGTCATATTGTGCCTGTCCCTCATCGGTCTTCTTGAGTTCTTCGCCCATCTCTTTTTGAGCTTCTTTCAGAGAGGTGAGCTTTGTCTTTGTCTCGCCTATCCTGTCCCCAAGAAGTCTCTGTTTCTGCTCAAGGAGTTCCGTGTTGCCCGGATCCAATTTGAGGAGCCTGTTCACGTCCTTGAGTTCTCTTTGAGTCTGTGAGATCTCTGTATTAACGCTCTTTAAGGCTTTAGAGATACCGGAGGCATCTGCCCCTAATTCTATTGTGATTCCACGAACTTTAGTTGATGCCATTTATTCACCCAAATTAAGCTCACCACGGAAGAATGAAGCCATAGATCCGGCGGGAGCCTTCTTGTCATACTTGTAATGATCGTTGCCTTTCTCGGTTATCATGTCCATGACCATTCCGATTGTCATATCATCAAGGTCTTCGGATGATAGATTGAGTTCAGCACACCGCAACATAAAGATAGCTCCGTTGGGTTCTCGGTCCCTCGGAGCTATTTTTTTTTACTTTTTGAAGTCTGAATGTTGTTGAGCCGCCACAGTTCAAGGATCTGCGGAAGCACTTCCCAGATTGAGAAGAAGTCGAAACTGTCAAGCCAATCATCAGGATTCTTTTCGGGCATATCCGGGTTTGCGTGTCGGGCCATGACATAAGCCACGTTTTCAAAGATGGTCAAGTCTTCGATGGACAACCCCGTTTCATCCTTGTTTTCCTGTGCTTCCTGGTAGTGATCCGTTAGGCTCTTGAAGTCTCTAATCAAGTCCCTCATGGTCAGAGCTCTATAAAGCCTTGGTGTTCTTGCTGTGGCTCTGAATTTGATGTCTTTGCCATCAATCTTGATTATTTTATCCATATTTCCCCTCACAAATATTTCTTGATGTTGTTTAAGAGTTCACCTTCGCACTTGTCAGCCACAGGAGCTATGTGCGGGAAGGCTTTTGTCCTTCCACCATTCACAAGAGCGTGGCCCTTCTCAAGTAGGTGGGTCAACTGATAGTCCGTGGCATTGTGGATCGTGGCCTTCCGGTGATACCTTTTGTCCGTCTTGGTCTGCATCACCTTCCAGCCCTTGTTGTATTTCTTATCCCACGATCCATACTTACCACTGTCTTTGGGGTGAGCATTTCGGAGCTCCTTAACTGCATTTTTAGCAGTCAAAGAAACTCCACGCTCACAAGCCTCATCAGTTACATCCATGTATTCGATGAGGCATTCTTCCAGATAATTCTTTAATTCTTCGGGTTTTATCTTTTTGTTCATGACCACTTTGCATAGAGCATCATGTCGCTCTCAACAGTGTCTGTGCTGAACGTCCAAGCATCGGTGAGGTCAAGATCTGAATACCATCCACCAAAAGTCTTGCCTGTCTTTGTGGGTGCAGCCGGCTCTGTTGCCTTCTCACCATCAGCCACACTCTGGCTCTGAACAGGTGAACCACCCATGCTGTTGAAGGAAACAAGCCATGTTGCTGAACCGCTTGCAAGATATACAGAATTATGCCATGCGTTCTTAACACCTTCGGGTGTTGCTGATGTGGTCATTGCCATAACATCACCACTTGCAAGAGGTGCTGCGGAAACCGTCAACTGCTGTGTAACAGGGGTCTTGCTGTCCTCGATGGTCTGAAGCTCCTTGGTGGGCCTTGTAGCCGTGCAGTTATAGAGCACGAACTTTGTCCCTGTCTGATCTCCATCCTCTTCGAAGGTCATTGCAAAAGCCTTTGCCTCGATTGAAGCGTTCTCGGTCATTACTCCGTTTACATCGGGGATCTGGCCGAATATCTTCTCATAAAATGCTTCGGGTATGAGTGCAAGGGTCATGTCGCCCTCATATCCGTTGTTTGCCGCTGACTGATAGTAAACGATGTTGTCAGCATAGAACTTGTTGATGTCTCCCTGTGCGCTCATGGAGAAGGAAACTGCACCGGGTACTGCGATTGCATCACCATAGGTGGGGACTCCTCCTGTCATAGACGTGATAGGGAAGACATGAACGTTCTTTATTCCAAACTTAACTCTGTCTGCCATTTCTTATGCCTCCTTATAAGGTTACTGAATAGATGATTTCATACATCTCTTCTGAATCGATGTATTCTTCGTATTTGTTCCAGACAAGACCTATCTCATCAAGTTTTGCTTCGACTAAAGCCTCTGTGTCTGCTGACTTCTTTGCGGTGTAAAGTTCTATATCCACATTCTGAAGAACGTGGTAGACTTTGTTGTCCGCTTCGAAGTTGTCAGTTTCGGTACACAGATAACAGATAAAAGGAAGTTTAGGAGCCTTGCCAACCGGAAAAGCTCTGTATGCTACCTTCGTGCTGAATCCGTCAATGCTTTTGAGAGCGTCGTTCAACTGTTTAAGCGTCATCTTCGTCCCCCTTCTTCTCATTAACGTATAATTCAATCCGTCCGTCTGTCCGTCTGTAAGTGCGGTAAACGTCATAGATCTTGTCCTGATACTTCACAAGTTCTTCCCCGTTATACTCTGTCAACCACACCACCAATCTGAAGTCAGGCTTTAAGCCTTGCAGACTTGCTTGATAGAATTCTGCCATAGATACGGATTCAACTGTTGCGAAGACAACGTTCTCGGTTCTGGTCTCTGACCACTCTCCAAGATCATCTTGTGTATATTCGATTGATATGAGTGAGATCTTTTCCACAAGGTTCATGTCTTCACCAAGTCGTGTATCCTGTTGCCATGCTCAACTGTGCCTTCTGCTCATCGTATGACCTCTTAAAGGCCTCTGCCCTGTCAAGAGTGCCGTGGGTTATCTCAAACATATAGCCACAATAAGAAATGATGGCACGAATTATCAGCTTATCCGTTGGATCCGTGCTGACAACTGTGTCATCATCCACTCCGGCTATGTTCAGATCAAGGACCGCTGCCCCTATAAGGTCTTCAAGCTCTGTGTCGAAGTCGTTTGATGAAATTAAAAGCGCAAGTTTTACTTTATTAAGCATGATTTTTTCTCCGAATATAGTAAAGCGGCCGCAACCACGAGGGATGAGCCACGACCGCTCACTAACTTATTTAGGCTGATGATTCCACTCTATTTTGATCCCGTCGTTTTCCTCCGGTGTCCAATCCTTTGAAGTGAAGCAATACTCTCCATAATGCCCCAACTCAATGGTTGTATCGCACCATATAGGGATGTGAAACTCTTTCAACCGCTGACAAAAGGATAAGTCCTCACCCATCCCAGGTATCGGCTCAAACCATGAGATATATTCTTTGTGCATCTTCTTGAGCACATCCACCTTCAGCAGTACGAATCCAAACCCACAACCTTCAACCTCAAAGAAGTCTCTGTCAAGGTTCGTTTCAATTTCTGCATATCCGTGATACTTTACATATCCTTCCTCGGTGAACTGTCTCTGGTCTATTGCCGAATAAAGAACAGGTTCATGATTGCCTTTGCGCTTGTAGTAGAGTCCTGTCAGGACATCCACATTCCTCTTGAGAGCCTTAACAAGTGCCATCGGTTCAAAGTACATATCAGCGTCAATGAATAAAACGTGTGTATAGTCACCATGTATGGCTCCATTACACGCCTCATCTCTGGCATCGAATACCAGACCGCTTGTACTGAACCGATAGAAACACTCGCAAGGTTTCACAAGATTCATGAGATGTTCCACAACCTTCACAGAGATCATGTCTCTGCACGGAATCGCAATAAGTATTTTAGCCATATCTTCCCTCGTTTCTGTCAATCTTATGACGTAGCTCTGGTGTACTTAACGAATGCAGAAGCGTTGTCAAGATTACCATCAGCAAGGCAAACACCACGATATACAGCGGAATTGCTTCTGAAACCAACAGACATATCCTTGTCAACCTTCACACCCTCACCCAGGTTCATGTGATAAGCCTTGGGAGCACCATAGAGGATGGCATCCTTGGTGGAAACCTTTGCGTTGTCATCAAATACGACATCCTTACCAAACAGCTTGTAGGTGAAGCCATTGTTCACGTTGGTGAAGTCGTTGTGGTCAGCTATTGCCATAACCTCGCTGAAGAACACCTTTGAGGGCATTATCCAACAAGCACCATTCTGATAAGCAGAGTCAAGATCACCCATGATTGAGAGCAGATCTGCCTTTGTAACAGCAGCCTTGGTGAATGTACCTGTCTTTGCTGTGGCAGCGGTTATGATTCCGGTAGGCTCTGTGCTTCCTGTTCCGGCTATAACAGCCTTCTGAAGTGCGCTCTCGATCTTGTTTGCAAGAGCCTCGGTGATATAACGCTCAAAAGCACTGATGCTCATCTTATCAACAGTTGCGGGAACCTCGATAGTCTTGATGAGCTGTTTAGGCTGAAGCGTGATAGAACCGATCACATCCTGTGAATCTGTTGCGGTATCTGTCCAATTTGCTTCGTTGTTGGTTGCATAGATCGGGATCTTTACATATCCGGGGATCTGAAGCATATCGATCTTGCCAAGAAGAGCATTCTCCTTCAGCACGTTTACGATCTTGTTAAGGGTATCAGTGGGAATTGCATCTGTTCCGGTGATTGCTGTTCTCTCCTCAACAGAAAGCTCCTGTCCCATCAGGTTTTTAAGCCATGCTTCTCTGTACTCAACAGAGTCTACTGTGTAGTTCTTTTCCATTTTTCTTTCCTCCACAAAAGTTTTGATTGTTTCGCCTTCGCCGGAAGCAACTGCTTCACGAACCTCGGCCTTCTTTGCCTCTTCTGCTTCTCTGGCTTCAAGCTCTGCCTTTATTGCACGAACTTCTTCCTCAAGGGCATCCAGATCAGCACCTTCGTTGTCAAGCTCACTTGCTATTGCGCTCTTGCGCTCCTCAAGCTGCTCAACTGTCATGTCTTTTAATTCCATGATTAGACCTCCATTAGAATTCTGATCTTCTTCTTCTGAATCTCACGCTTCTCCGCTTCCAGTCTCTCCGCTTTCTCTGCTTCAATCACTCCGTTGAAGTAGTCACGGGTTGAAACGCTCAATTCCGTTGTAGGATTAGCCGGGAAGCTCACAGGTGATACGTCGAACACCTTCGCTATCCGCTTTATAATCCTTGTATGGGTCTCCTTGTCGTATTCGTCATCGGCTACCCTAAACGCAAAAGACATCTTGGGATAATTCCCCGCCTCTATTTCATCAAAGAGCTCTCTTGCCCTCTGCGTCTTACTCAAATCGGTCTTCTGACCTAAACCATGTTCATCAACCCACAGATTAACTGTCCCGGCTGATGTTCTGGCATAGACAGGACCTTCGTGGTCAATCCTAAAGACCACATCCGTCATGTCAGCCTCGTCAAAGGCTGTCGGTTCTATCCGCTCGGAATACTTGATCCCATCCTCTTCAAACAGCACATAGGATTCAAAGGTTGAAGCATATCCCTCAACCATGTAGTTTTTGTCTTCTTCGGAATTAACCCGAAGTTCCATCTGTCTGTATTCTCTATCCTTCATTTTCGTTTACCTCATTGACTTTTTCGTCAGCGTTCCAATATTCACCACGGATGATTCTTACATCACCACCCTCAACAGGTGGAAGGTTCCATATTTCACGGACATCGTTTATGCTCATGATCCCTCTGTCCAGAAGTTGGCTTGATACGTTCAATTTGTCTTTGTCAGACATATACATCAGCCTATTGGCCAGAAGAAGGACTTGGTTACCGCTGCCCTGTTCTCTCAACGTGAAGAGCATCTTGGTCATCACTTCAGAAAATTGAATTGCAAAGGGTTCAATGGCTCCCTCATAAAAAGCACTCCATGAATCACCGAAAGTCTTATTCTGTAAGACATCTTCGTTGACCATGAAATACTGATAAACATTCTTCTCAATCAGCTTCATTTCATCAGCCGGAACTGTGAAGGGAGTGGATTTTACCTGGTTGATGTTTGTGTATGTGTTCGGGAAGAGGAGTATTCCGCCTCCCTCTGCATCCTTTGAAAAGTTCTCTTCACCGAACCTCTTCCGCTCTTCTGCCAGATCCTTGACCTTGCTGAAGTTAGTAACCTGGGCATAAAACCTGTATGTGGCAGCGGACTTCACACCTTCCTCAATTCCCTGATTCTGGATGTGTATCAAGTCCATCGTCGGGAAGAGTGCGTGATTGTTCTCACCGAAGAAGTCTGACTTGTATTGATACTTGGTGAGAATTCCACAGTATTCAAGCTCAATGGCGGCCTTCTCTTGCCATGAGAACTCATAGACCAAGAACTGTTTATCTCCATACTGCTTGATCTCGGTCTTCTGTGGCAGCGGGCAAAAGATTCCGCTTGGCTCTCCGTATCTGTCATAGACAGGAACGATGAAGGCCGTGTTGTGAATATCAAGGATCGTGGACAGCCTATACAAGAACTGACTCCATGTCTGGAACTGATTAGGAGCTTTTGACAGTTTGCTTTGTAAAGCGGGTCTTGCTGAACCTTCTATGTCAAACTTCAACTTGCTGATGTGGGTTGCTCTTGCGTTGATGGCCGCCCGGATCAGCTCTGATTCATAGATGTCTCCACCCCATGAAGTGAATTGAGGTGTATAACCATTGAACATCTTGAAGTCCGTTAGGTTCTGTACATTCTTTTTTGGTCTGTCCTTCAGAAAAACATCAAATAATCCCATGTCATTCGTTCCTTAATCGTTCTCCGATTTCGTCATTCCACTTTTGACGGACACAAAAGGCATCCGCAAGTGCTGCCATTCCATCTATGTGAAGGGAAGGACTCAACTTGATGAGTTTTCCCCTACCACGTTCAGCATTCATCTTGATTGCACTGTTCAAGAAGTGAACCTTCAACAGATCATTGTCTCCACAATGGATCTTGCCGTCCTTCATGAGACCTTCCATCTCTTGGAGCACTCCCCACAGGTTGTCTCCCTGATACACATCATCACAGCGGAATCCATACCGCTCCAAGTCTTGAATCAGGTATTGAGCGGAATATCTATCATATCCGGTCATGAGTGGAAGGATCTCATAATCCTCAACCAATGTGGTTAGCCAGTTATAGCAATCATGGTAGTCAACAAAGTTGTCCCCGGAGAGCTCCAAGAAGCCTTTCTCAACATACTGTTGATATGGGAGTCCGTCCCTTGCCGTAGCTTCATCAATCCGCTCTGCCGGGAGCCAGAACTTTGCGAAAATATACAGTTCTCCGTTTTTCTCTATCACGCATGTGCAAGCTGTGAGGTCTGTGGTCTGTGATAGGTCAAGTCCGGCTACTGCATAATTTGATTTATAATCTTCAAGGTTCAGATGCTCTCCGAAACACTTGTTGACTGTCGTGGCATCAATCCATGCCTGTGAGCTGTTCTGCTTCAAGTTTGCATATTTGCAGATGAACTCGCTCTTCTTACTCAAGGAGCCTTCTGCAATGGCTATCTCTTCAAGCATGAAGTCTATTGAGACCGATACTCCCAGGTTGGGGAGACTCTTTTGGAGTTCTTCAATGTCATTCCACTTCGCAACGTCATCGATCATGTACAAAAAAGGGAGAAGCCTTTTTTCTTTGGACTCTCCCAACAAAAATCTTGTGGATCTCTTTATAATTTCGTCGTAGATCGAATCGTTGACATAGCCGGAAGTGGTACACGATAGCAGAATCGGTTCTGTTCTCGCACCCATACCGGACTTGAACACTTCATACTGCTTTAGTCCGTCGTCGCCCTTCCACGCTGCGATCTCATCACAGATACACAGGGAAGGATTGAATCCATCACTTGATTTAACTGAAAAAGCAACCTTCTTCACTTGGGAGTTGGTTGCTTGTATATACAAATCTGTCTGGCGGAGCTTCGGAAGTTCTGAATCATCCTTGACCTTCTTGTTGTGAGCATCCCTCTCGGAGAACTCCTCCTTCATCTGTTGATACTCTGGATCCAACATGGTCATCTGCCACACGTTGTTATAGATAATCGATGCCTGGTCAAGTTTCGGAGCTATGTTGTAAATCTTGGCTCCATAGCCTCCATCTATCCACCACACATATTTTGCAATGGCCGATGCAAGTAAACTCTTGCCGTTTTTTCTGCCGATGACCAGAACCACTTCTCTGAACTGTCTATGGCCGTCCTTATCGACCAATCCGAACAGACAGGAGATAAAGCACTTCTGCCAGACTTCAAGTTTCAAATATCCGGGAGCCAAAGGGCCTTCTGTGTGGAAGCAGTGGCCTTCAATCCACTCAATGGCTTTGTTGGCCTTCTTCTTGTCGAAGGTGAACTCCTTCTTCTCCAATCCGTTGATGATATACTCCATCAAAAGGATCATCCACCGACCAATAACATAAGTTCCGTCTTTAATTCCTTGGTAATATTTGTAAATCCAGTTATCTTTGCTCATTTCCCTCGTCGATCCGGATAACTCTCTCGCATTCCTCTAAACCTAGG
>Ga0326513_10002565_pt1 | contig 13390 bp, 19 predicted proteins | sample 2_2465_0518_D_FD_203654 | JGI IMG/M metagenome (GOLD analysis project Ga0326513, IMG submission 203654) | Bovine rumen microbial communities from UC Davis, California, United States - 2_2465_0518 | ecosystem: Host-associated > Mammals > Digestive system > Stomach > Rumen | place: USA...
AAATGGTAATAAAGCTCAATCTAATCAAATCGTAATGGCAAATAGATTAACAAAAGGTTTGATATTAAAATTAGCGGCTTAGGGGTATGATGCTAATAATCCGGCCTAGGTTTTAGTTGTTAATCAGGGTAAAGAAATTAAAGTTTATAATTTAAAGGCTTTAGTATATGTGCTCTCTTAGGCTATGATTAACGGAACAGTTAGAAAAGGATTATTAAGTACTATTCCAGATACTTATACAATCAATCAAGATTTTGAAAAAGAAAGTAAAGAAAAACGTTTAAATAAAGTTATTTAGACTGTAAGAGACGTAAAAATTACTGCTTCTTTATCGGGTAATGATTTAAAAAAATATCTAGATTTATTTCCAGGTATGATATAATTATTTGACATTCGTCAAATTTTTTGTTATAATATAAAAAATGAGATAAAAGGAGTTTTAATATGGCTAATAAAGTTTCGTATGCAGGGTTAAAACTAAAAGTTAATACTGAAGTAAATACTTTTTAGTTTGGTGAAAACAAAACTGTAATTGAAGTTTTAAAATATTTACCAATTGAAGATAAGAATGATTTAATACATATCACACTTCAGAACGCAGAAGAAAATGGCATTTACAATGATGTTCTTGTTGAAATGTATTTTAATCTTTATATTGTATATTTTTATACGAATCTTAATTTTACCGATAAGCAAAAGGAAGATCCAGCTAAGTTATATGATCAGATGGAGAGTAATGGATTAATTACTCAAGTTATTGCTCATATGGATGAAGATGAGTATGCTAATTTACTTACTTATCTTGAAACTATTAGAGATGAAATGCTTACTTATAAGAACACTGCGGGGGCGGTGCTTCAGACCATAGTCCAGGATCTTCCGAGAAATGCGGCGGCCGCTGCGGAGATCGTTAATAGTTGGACTCCAGAACAATTTGATCAAGTTAAAAGATTAGCACAAATGGCTAACGCTACAGGAATGAACAATGATAAAGTTGTAAATTTCCCACAAACAAATGAATAAGGTCAATTTAAGATAATATAATTCTTATCACCTTCATCTTTTACTAGATGAAGGTGATTTTTTTATGCGGTCAGATGCTTCACCAGAGCAGCGGCCGCATTTTATTTTTATTATATGAGAAAAAAGGAGGTTGACGTTATGGCTAATAATGGTGGAAACATTACTTTTGGCATAGGTTTTAACGTTGACAAGTCTGGATTAAATGATTTAAAAAAATCATTACAAGATATTCAGAAAGCCACTACTAAAGATTTAGTTGGAAATCTTGGTAGTGATGAAGCAAAAAAAGCGTTAGCTGATGTAAAACGTTCAGCTTCTGAAATTGAACAAGCTTTAAGAAAAGCTTATAATCCAACAATAAATGCTACTAATATTAGTAAATTTAATCAATAGTTAGCTAAGACTGGAACTGATTTAAATACAGTTTATCAAAATTTCGCTAAATTAGGGACGACAGGACAAACTGCTTTTACTCAATTAGCTAGTAATATTTTAACTACTAATGTTAGGTTAAAAGAAACTCATAGTCTATTAGATTCTATGGGTCAAACTATGGTGAACACTGTAAAGTGGGGTGTTGCTTCTAGTATAATGAACACTTTTACAGGTTCAATTCAAAATGCTTATAATTATATTAAAGTATTAGATAGTTCTTTAACTGATATTAGAATAGTTACTGGTCAATCTCGGGAATAGATGGATAGATTTGCAGAGTCTGCAAATAGAGCTGCTCAAAACTTAGGTCGTCAAACTAAAGATTACACAAATGCAGCATTATCATTCTATCAACAGGGTTTAAGTGAAGATGAGGTTGCCGCGAGGACAGAGACAACATTAAAAGCTGCTAACATTACTGGTGCGGGCGTCAGTGACATGGCAAACCAACTGACCGCAGTTTGGAATGGTTTCAAAATTGATATTGAAGATACTGAAAATGTTGTTTCAAAATTAGCTGCTGTTGCCGATAGTAGCGCATCTAATATGTCTGAATTAGCTACTGCCATGTCCAAGACTGCATCTGTAGCTAATAACATGGGTGTCAATGTTGATCAATTAACAGCTCAAGTTGCAACTATTATTGCTACTACAAGACAAGCACCAGAGACAGTTGGTAATGCTTTAAAAACTATTTATGCTCGTATTAATGATATAAAAGCAGGTTCTGATGAAGCTGAGATTTCTCTTGGCAATTATACTGGAAAAATGGCAGCTTTAGGTATACAAGTTCTTGATTAGTAGGGGCATTTAAGAGATACCGGTGATGTCATGACCTAGATTGGTGAACGCTGGGGAGACATGACTAGAGAGCAACAAATTTATCTTGCTCAAACTATGGCTGGCCAGCGTCAAATGAACAATTTAATTGCTTTATTTGACAACTGGGATATGTATACTAAAGAATTAAATACTTCTTTAGAAGCTCAGGGAACTCTTGATGAGAAGAACGCAAGATATATGGAGTCTTTAGCTGCGCATGTCAACCAACTGACTGCCGCAGGGGAAGGACTTATTCAAGCTTTTGCAAATGGAGATAGTTTTAAAGGCTTTATTGATGCTGGCACAACTGCATTAACTTTATTAACAAGTTTAGTTGATAGTATTGGTGGCGGTGGAAATGCTATTTTAGCTTTAGGTTCTATTGCTACTAGTGTTTTTAGTAATATTATCGGTAAAGAAATAAATTCTTTAGTAACGAATTTCCAAAATGCTAAATTTAATGCAGAACAGTTAAATCAAGTTATTGAAAATACTAGATCTATTGCTGCTATTGAAGGTATTGGAGATGGTACTGCTGTTCAAGCTATGATTGATGCTCAGACAGAGACTCAAAAATATTATTCAGTTATGTCTGAAGCGGAAATTAATCATCAAAATGAATTAATAAAAGAATTGGGCTTAGCAGAACAAAATAAAGCTAATTGGAAAGCTAATACAGAAGCAGCTCAGGAATATGCGAAAGCTATTTCTGGATCTGACCATATTGATATTTTAAAGCAAGAATCTTAGGGATTTGATGAATTAGGATACCATATTTAGCATGTACAAGAATATGTAATAGCAACCCAAACTGCCTTAAATAATTTTAGAACTAATTCTTCTTCAGAAAATTTATCTTCATTAGTTGCTAACATGACATAGCTATTACAAACCCAAGATCAAACTTCTAGAGAGGCACAGCGGTTAGCAAAAGCAATTCAAGCAGTAGAAGATCCTGCAAATAGAACAAAAGAAGCTATAACAGAATTAAAAGCAGCTTCTCAAGATTTTATAAATATTACTCATGGAAAAGTAGAAAATTTAAACACTATATTTAATGATGGCGGGAAATCTGTTCAAGAATATAGCAATCAAGTATCTAATTTACAAGCTGTTATTGATAGTAGTAATGAATCTTTTAAGCAAGCTTTTGATATACAAAATATTGTTTCTGCTATTGGCGCTGTGGGGCAATTAGCTTCTGCAATTACTAATCTGAGTAGAATACCTTCTATTTGGAATGATGAAAGTTTATCTTCTGCATAGAAATTCAGACAAATTATATTAAACTTAGCCTCGGCTATACCAATGTTAGTTTATGGATATTCTAAATTAAACAATGTTTTAAAAACTAATTAGTCTTTATCAGCTATTGCAATTGCTTTAAGTCAAAAAAGAAAAAAAGAAATTGCTGAAGAAATAGTTTTAGAAAAAGCTTTACAAATATCACATGAAAAAGGTTATAATTTACGTTATAAAAATATAGCTAGTTTAAATGCTTAGCAAAAACAGATCTTATTAAATAATTTTGCTAAAAAAGAAGATATTGTAATAACAGAAAAACAAATTGCAACAAATTATGCTTTACAAGCTTCTTTAGGAGTTATTAGTATTGTATTGGCGGCAGCTGCTGCAGGAGTGCTTCTTTGGTCTCAATATACGTAGGCTGCTAATCAAGAAGCTATATAGGCTAATAAAACCATTATTGAACAAACTAAGGCTTTACAAGAATAGACTGACGCAAATAAAAAGACATACGAGTCTTTTACAGAACTTTATGATAAATATAAGCAGGGTATTATTACCAAAGAATAGTTATATGAGACTTCTGCAGAACTGGCTGATGCTTATGATATATAGGGTAGTGCAATTGCTAATTTAACAGGTCAGTATGACGCTTTAGCGGCCGCCGCAAAAAAAGCCAGATTAGAAGAAGTTTAGAATCAACTTTCTGCAAATCAAGTTGCTCTTACCGCAGCCACTCAGAATCTTGTTCGAGAAGGAAGAAAAGGATCTGGTAGCTTATCATTAGATGGGCAACGTTATAGTTTTGCTCCAAAACAAGGTATTTTTGGAAGTGGATATCTTCTTAATGATGATAGCCGAGCAGCAGATATATATTCAAGAGCAACTGGCGCAAAACGAATTCAAGGACAAACTACAAATATTAATGGGATGTCCTTTGTTTCTCCAGAAGCTTTTGAAGCTTTACAGGTAGATTATTCAGACCCTCAAAGCATTATTGATTTTTATGAAAAAATTCAAAAAGCTATAGAAGAGTTAAATAAAGCTGGTTTAACTAGTACAAAACTCTATCAAGATTTACAACAATAGGTATCTCAAACTAGTGAAGCTTATAAAGAAGCGATATCTTTATTAGATAATAATTAGCAATTATTATTAGAAAAAGCTGTTTTAAATAGTAATCTAAAAAGAGCTAATACCGAAAGAGATTTTGAATTATCTTTAAATTTAATAAAAGAAGAATTCAGAAAAGGTATTGAATAGGGTTTAGTTAGATCTGATTTAGATATAGACAAAGTTTTAGAAGATTATTTAAAAACTTTAAATATAGATACTGCAAAGCAATATTTAGTTAAGAAAGAAATTGATGCTTTTAGTGGGTTATCTCAATAGGTAAAAGAATATTTAAAAAATCTTCCAGAAGAAGATAGAACTCTTTTACTTAATGCAGGAATTACATTAGATAAATATACTACAAAAAATCAGTTATAGAATCAAAAGAAAATTCTTGAAGCTGATTTAGGACACCTTTAGGTTCCTGTTGATATTATTACTAATGCTACAGAAACAATACTTGCTGGTAAAAAATTATCTAAAGATGTTTATGAATCCTTAGAAGCTAGTTTTCTTCCAGAATTTGCGGCTTAGTTAGGCGGAAAAGATTTATTTAATAGTAAAACTGCTTCTGAACAACTACGAATATTAGATTAGTTAATTGCAAAACAGAAAGAGTACAATAGAACTGCTGTTGAAAATGCTCAAACTTTGATAAATGCTAATAGAGAAGTTAATGAAGAATATTCGGCTCAAATAGAAGCTATTGTACAAGATATTGAAAAGTTAAAAGCATTAAGAGCATAGCCAACAATAGCTTTGCATCCAGAAGCGCAAGCTGAAATTGATAGACAGATAGATGAATTAGAGCAAAAATTACAAACATTAGTTGAAAATCCTTATACCGTGAATATTGGGATGGAGATTGATGATTTGGGAATGTCTGAATTAAATACCTCTATTTCATAGGTAATAGTAAATGCAGAGCGTTTACAAGTTGCCGCAGAGTTGATTGGATAGGGATGGCGAGTCGCGGCAGATGATGTTGGTCAATTTGCAAGCGTTTTCCCCTAGTTAATGAAAAATGCTGAATTTCTTGAAGATGGCGTCCTTCAATTAGATCAGAATTTGGTTTCAACTATTTTAGGAAATAATGTTGAAATTATTAATTCTAATAAAGAAATTGCAGTTCAGGCTATTGAAAATAAATTAGAGCAATTAAAAGCTGAGTTAGAATTTGAAGAAAATAAAAAGTCTATTCTACAAAGTTTACTGGATGGAGAAATAACTGAAAAAGGCGCAGAAAAAGCCATTGCTCAAGAAACTAAAGACTATCAAAAACAGTTAGAATAGATGGGCGTTCAAGTGAATGCTTAGGCTACTAATGCAGTTATTGAAAATGCTGGTATTGGAGCAAGAGGCATAATAGATTACTTGCAAGACGTTCAAACTGCTATTGCAACTATTAATGCAGATTATCATAATATGTTATCTGGTGATGTGCCAGTTCGTTCTTTATCCGTTTCAGGATCTGGTGTATCTGCAAGCTCCGGATGGAAGAGTTCTCTTTCTAGCCAAGATTTTGGAAGAGAAAGTAAGCTTGCTGTAGAAGAATATCGCCAACAAATTTAGTCTTAGATTAATGAAGCTAGTGCAAATATTTCTAAATTAAGAGGTCAAATTTCTAGTTTAGAAGGTGCAGAAGCAAAGATTTTAAAACAAAGTACTGAAGCTGCAACAAAAGTTGGTTATGCGACTCAAGGTCTTGGTGGATCTTATGATCCTACTAAAGATAAATCTAAAAAATCTGGTTCTGGTTCAACTAAAGATAAAACTAAAACTGCTGATTAGATAGAAAAGAAAAAGCTTAAAGATACTTAGATTGATAGATATCATGAACTTGATCGTGCTATAAAAGATGTCCAAGAAACAATAGATGATTTAAATCGTGCAGAAGGTAAAACTGTTCGTAATGGTTTGAGTCAAACTATAGATCAATAGGTCGCCGCATTAGAACAACAAAAAGGTCTTTATGAACAAAAGATTGGTTTAATGCAATCCGATCTGCAATTAATGCAATCTGAATTATCTGCATTAGGAGTTCAATTTGATTCACAAGGTAATATCGTTAATTATACTGCTTTGATGATTGAATATCAAAGAGTTTATAATGGACTTCTTGAAGAAGCTAAATTATTAACTGGTGATTAGCAATAGGCAAAACTTAATGAAGCTGAAGCGGTTAAGGCTAAACTTGATAACCTTAAATCTCAAATGAACGCTTACGAGCAACTTCAAGATAAGATTGTTGATGCGGGTAACGCTATTTAGGATATTATAGATAAAGAAGAAGAACTTCGAATTAAGCAGTTTAAAATTCAGATAGACTGGTAGCTTGATAAGGCCTAGGCTGAGAGGGATTGGAACGAATTCCGCAAAAAAGTCATTGATAAAATAAAAGAAGATGACTATCTAGGTCAAGCACGAGCAAGGTTGCAAGATTTCTTTAGTTATTATAAACCTGATGGCGGCGGCATCATCCAGGAGCTAACCGAGCACGTGAATAGAACGCGTGAAGAGGCAGAGATTATTGAGAATGGCGGCGTTAGCTCAGTATATGGTACAAACTAGGCTCAGGCGCTTGAAGATCTAAAGCATTATAATGATGAATTAATGAAGAATCTTGAGGATGTCCAAGAGATTGCTAAAGATATTCATGATCTTTATCTTGATACTATTGATAAAGCTAATGATGCTTTTGAAGAGCAGATTGCCGCATATGAGCAGATAGATAATATCATTGAGCATGATTTGAATTTAATTCAAATGCTTCAGCCTGTTGATAATGAAGAACAACTTGAGAAATATTATGATTTAAGAAGAGATAATAATAATCAATAGATTGACTTTTATAGAAAAGAAGTTGATATGTGGAAGCGTCAGATGGACGCCGCAGAACGAGGGAGTGATGAATGGAAGAAATTCAGAGATAATTGGATGGAATCTGTTACTGATCTGAATTCTGCTGTTGAAGCGGCAGTTCAAAATCTTCTTGATAAATATCATAATACTATTCAAAAGATTATTAATGATTCTAAAGACCAACTCATGGGTGGCGACTGGAAGAAGGCTCTTGATGAATGGGATAAAGCTAAGTGGCTAGATGATAGATATTTAGATATGGGGTCTAGAGCAAATGGAGTTTTAGATTTTATTTCTAATGTTAATAAAGCCATGGATGGTAAGTCTGTAAAGCAACAACAGCAATTATTACAACTTATGGATGCTGAAACAGAAAGGTTAAATAACATTACAAATCTTAGCCAGACTCAGGTAGATATAGCTAATAAAAAACTTGAGATTCTTCAAAAACAAATGGCATTAGAATAGGCTCAAGAAAGTAAAACTAGACTTCGATTAAGAAGAGACTCTCAAGGCAATTATACTTATCAATATGTTGCAGACGAAGATCAAATTGTTACAAGACAACAAGAATTAAGGGATACTTTAGAAGAATTAAGACAGCTTGTTAAAGAGGATATTTCTGATACAATTGATTCTGCCAATGAAAAAACAACAGAATTTTTTGATAAAGTAAAAGAGCTAAGTTAGACATATTATGGTGATCAAGAATTACTACAAGAGAAAATCTATGAATTATATGATGAGTATTTTGGCGAAAATGGTTATTTAACTTTACTGAGTCTTGACTACAATTTAATGCAAGCTCAATTACTTGAAGCTACTGGGGCGCAATTTTCTGAATTGTACAGACAACAAGGAGAAGAATTAGCTGCTTTCTTAGGTTTAGATACAAGCAATGCTATGGAGAATTCCATTTGGCAAAGTGTTTTAAAATTAATTGGAGCTGATAGCGGTGAAATTCCTAAGCTATTAACTATCTTCACAACTTAGGTTATGCAAGATAATTTTAATAAAATGGGAGAGATGAATCAGAACCTTCTGTTTGGTGAAGGTGGTATGAATCCTTCTTGGAATACTGCTATTGGTAATATGGCATCTTCATATATCACTTTAACAAATGAAGTTGTTCTTCCTGCGGTTGCCGCAATGATTAATGCAACTGATGTATATGCAAATGAATTACAAGTCTTACAACAGGTTGCAGGAATTAGTTTTGCTAATATTAGTCAAGGTATTGATTATACTATTGGTGAAACTAGACAATTAATTCAAGATAATGGAACTTTAATTAATTCTTTTGAGCAGGAGATAAATGCAATTGCGGCGGTTAATGCTCAAATTCAAGCTTTATGTGCTCAGTATAGAGAAGCTGAAGCGGCGGCTATTGCGGCTGCAGAAGCTGCGATGAATTTCTGGGCAACTGCTCAAGGCGTTCCCGCAGAGGTCTCTTCGCCAAGTGGAGGCAGTTATGGTGGAGGTTCTGCTTCAGTACCTGAATCAGCTTCTACTAGAGCTGCGGGCGAAGCTGCCGGTGTGGCTAGCGTACAGAGCGCTGCAGGCAATAGTGACACACACAATCGGCCTTCAATTAATTATCGTACTGCTATAACTTCAGATGGTAGTACAATAGGTTTTAAGGGTTCAGGACGTAATCCAGAGGGTTCAAAACATACTCCAGAGTCATCTACTATTAGTGAAATTGAAATGAGAAAATTTGGTTATAAAACTCCTAAAGGAGCAGCTCATTTTGCAACAGGTGGTTATACTGGAGAATGGATAAATGGAAATGATGATGGAAGATTAGCTTTCTTACATCAGAAAGAGTTAGTTTTAAATGCTGAGGATACAAGTAATATTCTTTCTGCTGTTGATATAGTTAGAAAATTAACTAATCAAATAGCTGGTTTGAATGGATTAGCTTTTAGTGGATTACCTAATTCAAATATAGGTGGAATAACTAATAATAATGGAAACGCAATTGAGCAATCTGTTGTTATTCACGCTAATTTCCCTGATGTATCAGAAGCTGCACAGATTAAACAAGCTTTTGATAATTTAGTCAATATTGCAGTGATGCGGGCTAATTAGAGATAAAGTTAAGGAGGGTTATAAAAACCCTCCTTTTTTTATTGGTCTAATGTTATTAATAAGTAAAGCATTTTTTTAATATAAAATAAGTAAAGTTTTTATTATTGTTAAGAGAGAAAAGGAGTTTGAGCATGAATACAATAGAAAATAGCATTTGCGAAGCTATATCAGTTCTAGTTAATCGAGCAGTTGCTCAAGCTAGCTATGATAAAACTATTCAAGGAACTGTTGTAAGATGTGAAGACGCGACTATTGGAAAGTATACTGTTCGTTATCAAGATAGTTTATTTTAGGCTTATTCTAGTAGTTCAGATGTTACTTATCGAGATGGAGCTATAGTGTATGTTTTAGTTCCTTCTAATGATATGAGTAAACAAAAAACTATTATTGGAACAACAGAAAAATTAGGAATTAATTATATCGCCGTTGCGGAAGGCGATTAGGCGTATCAATATGTCGGCAACAATGTTATCACTGGAGCGACCGCCGCAGATCCATTTTTGAATGATAAAGGTGAGTTTATGCTAAGTTCTTACCAAAAGAATGATGCAGGTGATAATAGACATGTTTATACATTATACCAAGCAGAATTATAGGATGGACAAATCGTCGAGAAAATTAACAAATTAAATGTCGATTTAAGCAATTTACAATCCTATATGGCAGAATCTGCTACTTTAATTTGTGGGGCTTATGTTAGAACATCTTTAGAAAATAAACAGCAGCAAAAAGGTGATTATGGAATTTTATTTAGGTTAGCTTTTGATGATAATGCTACTGGACAAGTTGTTATAAGACCTTATATCATTAATGTTGATAAGATGATTGGTAATCCATATAAATTTACTTCAGCAGTAAGACAATATGGAATTTTTGATATTGATGGTGCTAATTTTAGATATATTGAATCTATTAGTATATTTGAATATGATTTTCCTTATTCAAAAGAAGAATCTTAGATAAGAAATCCATAGGATTATGATATATTCTTTTCTAACTTTTCTTTAATGTGCGCTAATAGATTAACAGATGAATAGATTGCTACTTATGCGCTATTGTTACATACACCAAGGGGAGCAGTTTTTTCTGGTAATGAAGTTAGTACTGATACTAGATCTATTGAAGCAGAAGTTAGAGTAAAAGGTAAGACGGTTAGAGAACAAAGTTTACCTTTCTATTGGTTTGTTGAAGATGCGGGAGTCGCTAGTGATAGTATTTATTATTGTCAATATGGCGGCCGCGGTTGGAGATGTTTGAACTAGTCTAATTTAATAAGGGATTAGGTTCCTGAAGTTGTAGACTAGGATGGAAATGTTTTACAAGAATATCAAGCACCTGTTTATGAGTGGGTTCCAGGTAGTAGTAGTTTTGTTTTGAAGAAAGGCGATGTATTAGCGGAAACTACTAAAATAAAATGTGCGGTAGTCTATGATAATACTGTAATCACAAAACAGATTACTTTTAAGAATTTAAGTGGAATTAAAATAGAAATAGTATCTGATAGTGGAGTTTAGTTTTATTATGACACAGGGACTCCTACTTTAACTTGTTTAATAGATGGTGCTGAAAATATTACAGTTAATACAGATGGGACAAGAGCTAATAAAGATTATATTTATACTTGGTCTGCAATTAATAATACTGGAGATTTTACTTTATTAGTTAAGTAGGAAGATTTAGAAGCTAATCAATTAGCGAATGATAATTATAATAAGAAAATTGTAGAGATAAATACTTTACAAAATGAAATAAATAATTAGACTGTTTTAAAAGCAAGTGGCAATGCAGCTTTAGATTAGTTAAAAATTGAATTAGCTGATTTAAATGCGGCCGCCAGAGCAACAGTTATTAGCACTGTTGATGCAAGAGTAGATTTAAATAAAATTGATAAATTAAATGTTGGTTGTATTACTAAATATATGATATTTAAATGTACTGTAACAGATGCAATAACTGGTAAATATATTGGAACAGCGTCTTTAAATATTACTAATTCATTAAATAAAGTTGATGGATATACTTTAGTAATAAACAATGGTGTTCAAAGTTTTAAATATAGTGAGAGTGGAGTATCTCCTACAAGTTCTACTTTGATCAATCCTTTTGTGATACCAGAATTAAGTTTTACTATTTATGATGATCTGGGTCGTGAGATTGATTCAACTGCGGCCGCGCAGGGTAAGATAACATGGTAGGTGCCTTGTGTAAATACTATGTTGAGTTCTGCGAATGGATAGATGTTGGAATAGAGTGATTAGGGATATGTGTTAATAGAAAATTAGCCTAACTTAGTTTATGATATAAAAGGCTTATATAATGTTTCCTATAAGAGAAATAATATAAAATTATCTGTAAATTATAAAGGATTAGTATTAACTACTTCTACAGATTTTACTTTTATAAAGCAAGGTGATCCAGGGACTAATGGTACAGACTTTGTTTTTAGAATTGAACCTAATGTAAGATCTGGGGAGATTCCTTATTATCCTACTATTTTTGTTAATGGAACAACTGTATTAGGTTTTAATTGGGATCAAATTGGAAATACAAGCGGCGGGGCTTGGTTTAAGGCTTGTTTATACTAGAATAATGAACGTATTTGGACAAGTGGTGATGGTACTAATTTAGTAAGAACTACTTGGAGCATTTTAGCTAATCATTATTTTACTGGTGCTTAGGATGTTTCTATGCTAAGGATTACTTCTCAGGATAGAACAACTGGAGTTGCTTCATTTGCATTTAATACTTCTTATAGTTTACAAGGTAACAGAGCGCCTGCAAATATTTTGAAGTGTGAAGGAACTTATAATGGAGTTACTTATTATGCAACTTTACCTGTAAATGTATGTTTAGTCTATAATACAAATTATAGGGCCTGGTTAAAAGAATACACAGGATTTAACTATGCAGTGTACACGACCGACGGCCGCAGACCTTCATATGATAATTCTGAACCTTTTACTGTTGTTGTAACAGAAAGATTTAATGGTTATGATGAAGATGTAACAAAGACTAAAGTAGATGGACATGTTGTGACTTATAATTGGAGTCTATTAGGTTCTATTGCTAATATGTCTTCTTTTACACCAGTATGGAATGATTCTGCTACTATTTTACAAAAAATAAAAGATTTAGATAATAATTATCAATATAGCGTTAAACCTGTTGATGATTATAGATCCGAATGTGTAACTAATGCAGTTAGATGCGAAGTTTTAAAAAATGGTGTTGTAGTAGCTAGATTGTTTATGCCTGTTCATACTATGCTAAATAGATATGGTAATGCTAGATTAAATGGATGGGATGGAAATAGTATTACTATAAATAATGATGAAGGTTTTATCTTAGCGCCACAGGTTGGGGCAGGTAAGAAAGAATGGGATAATTCTTTTACTGGAGTGCTACTTGGATAGGCTAAAAGCTTAGAAGCAGGATCTTCAAAAACTCAAGTAGGTTTATTAGGATATTCATATGGGAGACAAAGTATCTTTTTGGATGCTGAAACTGGTGATGCTACTTTTGGTGTTGCTGGATAGGGACAAATTGAATTAAGACCTGGCCCAAATAGGACTTCTAGAATTGCTAAATGGCATATTAACGAAAGCACATTATCTAGTGAAAATAATAATATTACTATTAATTCTAATGGAAGTATTTATAGTAATGGAAAATCTAGTCTTCGGAATACTAATAATGGATTTTACTTAGGTGCAGATGGTATTTCTTTAGGCATAGGTAATGGTGTTTTTAGCGTTGATAATGAAGGAAAATTAACATCTGTAAGTGGAACTATAGGTGG
>Ga0326513_10002567_pt1 | contig 13377 bp, 31 predicted proteins | sample 2_2465_0518_D_FD_203654 | JGI IMG/M metagenome (GOLD analysis project Ga0326513, IMG submission 203654) | Bovine rumen microbial communities from UC Davis, California, United States - 2_2465_0518 | ecosystem: Host-associated > Mammals > Digestive system > Stomach > Rumen | place: USA...
TTTCACAATTACATTATTATTTCACGACAAGACATAACGCTGAATGGAGCAAGTGGCAGATGAGCAACGTACAGCAAAAGTATAATACAACGCCGAGCAAGAACACCAAGCTCGGCAACCTGTCGCTCGAAGAGAACAAGACCCGCTTCCGCGACATCAACGACCTGTTCCGCCAGCTAATGGCGGACATACGGCAGGAATCGAACGAAGCAAGGTCGCTTTCGTCTACGGCATCGTCGAAAGCGTCCACGGCGCAGGCTACGGCTGAGAGCGTCCGTGGAGAAATCAACGAGATCACCAGCGTCGTCAACGCCATCCGCTCGGACGTGACGGCGTCCCGCCAGACCGCAGAGAACGCCGAAAACGCCGCCGAGCAGGCAGCGTCCAATGCGTCCCAGTCGGCCTCGCAGGCGGCTACGGCGGCCGCCACGGCGTCTGCCGTCCAGACTGTTGCGAACAAGAACCAGACCGATATCGCCAGCCTGAAGAACAGGGTATCGACGCTGGAAAGCGCCGCCGCGGCAGGTTCCGGCGTAGCTCTGGTGGACGGCACGACAATCGAGTACCAGAACGGCGACATGACCGCCGTAGACATCGCCGTGGACGGCGATCTGGAAGATCTCGCCACCGCCAGAGGCCAGATCGGGCGTTCCGGCATTGCTTCGGATGCAGACCTGAACACCCTCACCGCCGACGGCTGGTACGCCGTTGGAGGCGAAAAAGCTGGCGGCCTGCCGGAAGGCGTCGTCGCGGGCGTGTGCAGGGTATCCTCCGGCTACGCCGAAAGCTCCCATGTCCAGTGCCTCTTCACCCCCGGCGAGGGTTCCTGCCGCGCCTTCGTGCGCTCCACGGTCAACGGCGGTACGACTTGGACAAACTGGCAGGAGCAGATTTTCGCCAGCAGCCTCGGCGAGGGGCTTGTGTCGGAGAACGGCGTCGTTTCGGCTGACTTCTCCGAAGTCCTGCCGGAAGCGCCGGAAGGCGGCGAAGACCTCGTCCTGTCCGCTGGCGGGGCATGGGTGGAAAGAATAACGCCGGAGCAGCTGACGGCAGTCAGCGACGCGGTTGACGAACTGGCGCAGTCCATCGCCGACTTCAACACGGCTCTGGAGGCGGTGCAGGCCACGGTCGCCGCCGAGCCGGACGGCACGACCATCGCCATCGTGGACGGGCAGTACAGCGTCCCGCTCTACCTCGGCGCGACAGAAGAGGAAGACGGCATTGCAGGTCTTGTGCCGCCCGCAGAGGCGGCAGCGACTGGCCTCTTCCTGCGCTCGGACGGCACATGGGCGGATCCGGCGATGGAGACGTACACGTTCGACGGTTCAAGCGCCGGACTCGTTCCCATCCCAGAAGAAAGCGGGGCGGAGGAGGAAACCCGCTACCTCAAGGCCGACGGCACTTGGGAAGACCCCTGCGAGGGGCTGACGGCAAGGGTCGCCGCCATCGAGGAATGGGATTGGGAGGCTCTCTCCAACCGCGTCGGCGAACTTGAAGCCTTCGCCACGTCTGCACAGATAGACGCGCTCTGGGGCATCGAGACGCCGGAGACGCCGGAGGAGCCTGAACCTGAAGAGCCTGAAGAACCCGGCGGGGAGGGCGGCGAATGAGCGGCGTAACTCTTAGCGACCTCTCCAAGTACCATCAGGGAGCCATGAAATGGTTCAAGGACGGCCTCGTCTCCGAGCAGAACAGGCTCTACGCCCAGACCGAGGAGGCGGGTGCCGTCTCCTTCTGGCCTCTGGGCGGGACGCCTCTGGAGGGGAAGGTCAAGTTCTCCTTCAAGGAGACGCCTCCGGCCAGCGGGGACAAAAGCCCGGATAACCCCAGCACCATTGCGGGGGTGGAGAGCGTCAAGGTGACGAGGTGCGGGGCTAACTGGTTCAGCACTCCGTATTATAGAAATACAGCCGGACAAAATAACAATGGCACTCTTGCGTGGGAGCCAAATGCAGACGGCACTGTACGGCTTGTAATAAATAATCCGAGTAGTGGTGCTTTTTATTATATGGATCGGTTTTCCAGTAACACTGTAGATTATACCTACAGAAGATTGTTGCCTGTTGGTAGATATAGAGTTTCGCTTAAACTTATAAACGGTACAGTTCCCAGTGGTGCTTACGTCTATATGTCTCATTATAGCGGATTTTTGGGCGATACAACCACTATAAAAAATACTCAATATAATCAGGAAGAAGTGTTTAGTGTTTCTGATAGTTCAATGAGACATTTGTTTATATTTAAGATTGTTGGTAATTTTACTGCTGACATTGTAGTCAGACCTGTCCTCACTATACTTTCAGACGCAGACGATGCTATAGAGCAATATGCAGGCAACGACTACACCCTCCCCCTCGGCTCGACCTACTACGGCGGCGAGATAGATCTGGCGACTGGCGTGATGACGGTGACGTGGGGAGCGACAGCAGTCACTGGAACTGAAAAATGGTACTTAGACTCTTCATCAACAAACGATGTTTCTGTATTTCGATGTGATCTTTGTCCAAGCGGTACATTCTCTCTTGGTGTAAATTCTGATAATAGAGCCTGTTCTCATTTTCCGTTAAGAACAAATTTTGTTGTCAACACTTTTACAACTTGGGCAACATCTAACGCAAGAGTGTATTTTAGATTGCCTGCATCAAGCTACCCTGACGTCGATACATTTAAGAACTGGCTTGCCAGCGAATATGCAACCAATCATCCTGTGACGGTTGCTTATAAACTGAACAATCCTCAAACCGTCCAACTCACTCCTTTGCAACTGACTGCACTAACCCAGAAGGACAAGTACACGCCGAGGGTGAACACCGTCTACACGGATGCTGACAGCATTCAGATCAGCTACCGCAAGTCCCTGATCCACGACGAAGACGAAAAGGTTCAGGCCATCGTGGCCTTGGGAGGCAACGTCTAATGCCATACATCAGCCTCGACAATCTGACGCAGTACAACGGCAGGCTCCGCGACTACATAGACGGGTCGTTCGACAAGCTGGACGGTGCAAACTGGCGGAAGACCTCCGCCACGCAGTCCGTCTCCTGCTGGCCCATCCCCGAATCGCCTCTGGAGCCGGAGGTGACGTTCAAGTTCTCCGAAACCCAGCCTGAGTCCGGCACGAAAGGCCCGGACAACCCCTCGACCATCGTCGGCGTGGAGTCCGTCTCCTGCAATGTCTGCGAATCTGAGGGCGTGGACGACACGCCCTACTCCATCGACCTCGGCGGGACGTACTACGGCGGCACAGTCAACTTCGCCACGGGAGTGATGGAGGTAGACCGAGGATATGCAGTTTTTGATGGAAGCGAGCCGTGGTTTAATTCTGAGTATTCTGTTTCCGGCGAAAAAACAATGTTCCAGTTGAATACATTAGCGCCAAGCGTTTTAAGAAATACTGATTCTGTGGTATGTACTCATTTCACATTTAGAACAGGCTCGTCAACCCTTTCTGACCAGTGCAACAAATGGGATTCTGGCCCGTTCTTTATAGCTTTGGAAGGTGATGTCTCTGTATCAGATTTTACCTCTTGGCTTTCAGCTCAAAAAAATGCAGGTACTCCAGTTGCTGTGGTATATCAACTCGCCACTCCCTACACCGTCCCCCTCACCCCCGTCCTTGTGCGGTCGCTCCCTGCGCTTTCGCACTACGTCCCGCGCCAGAACACAATATACACGCCCCATGAATCGGTACAGGTCGGCTACGCCAAGTCGGCCTCCAAGACTTCCCAAGATCTTGCGAACGCCATCGTGGCGTTAGGAGGAAACATCTAATGGCATCTTCGTTTCTTCACAACTTCGTTATGAACGCCATGAAGTCGGCAATCGGCTCCATGCCCGACTACTGGATTCTCAACAACGCGCTCGGCTGGATGGAGAAAGGCGTCCTTGACGAGAACGACCTGATGGAAATTCAGGCACTCCTCGACGCCAAGAACTCGCCGGAAGCGAACGGCCTCGTTGTAGAAAGACCTGAACCTGAAGAACCCATAGAAGGTGGTGAATAATGGCAGAAGAGACAGTGAAGCTGACGGCTGACGCCGTCTGGCAGGACGGGACGCCCTTCGCGGGCTATCTGGAAGTGACGCTTCAGGGCGCAGGCACGACCGCCAATTCTCTGGTCGCGCCGAAGAAGGCGCAGGAGATCGCCTTCGTGGAAGGCAGGGCCGAGATTGATCTGGTGCCGTCTTCGGCCCTCAAGGGGGCCAAGTACCGCGTCAGGGTCATGACCACGTCCATCGAGGGCAACTACAAGAGCAAGACCGCCATCTTGGACGAGACGGTGGAGATCCCCGACGCCGACTGCACCCTGCATGAAATTGTTGGTGCCGCTGGACAAAATGAGGCGACGGAAGTAGAGCCGTCTGAATAATAGACATCCGCTTTTTTTCGAGAGAGGCCGTCCTTCTGTCGGGGCGGCCTTTTTTTCGGGCCAAAAAAAAAGGAACCCCGCACACGCCGTGGTCGGCGTCGCGGGGGAAAATGAAATCTGTTTTCACCGGATGTGGTGCAGAATTGGTGCAGCCTGCTCGTAACTGCTTGAAATCCTTGAAATGCTTACGCTGGAGGGGCCAAAGTGATTTTCATGCTTAACCTATTGATTTAATTGAACTTTTTTCTCCATTTTCGCACCACGCCGCACCCATTTTCCTGCTGGCATTCCGTTGCGCGGAAGGCATTGCGTGGGCATACACATTGAGGGTTATGGCAGGAGACGAATGGCCCAGATTTGCCGCGACAGCCGCGACGTCGGCTCCGGCTGCCAGCATGAGCGTGGCGGCCAGATGCCGCATGGCGTAGGGCGGGATGGCGACTCCGGCCCGCTTGCAGTAGCGCCTCCATGTCGCCTTATAGTTCTTCACCTGCCTGCCGTACCTGTTTCGGCAGACAAACCCTTCCCTGCCGTCCTCGTCTGCATTGAAGCGGGCGCGGGCTTCGTCCATGTACTCATCAATCGGATACACGGTTTTCGGGCGGCCGACCTTTCCCATGTAAACGGTAACTGCGCCGTGATGCCAGTCAAACGCCTTCCACTGGAGGTCGAAAAGCTCCACGTTGCCGGGGCGTAGGCAAAGAGCCATAGCCGTCCGGCACCACCACTGCATCCAGTCGGGAAGGATGGCGTAGAGCTTCTGGAAGTCCTCAAGGCTTCCGTCGCGGTGCTTCTTCCGATGGCGCAGAGGCGAGAAGCTCTGCCACGGATCCGCAGGAACCAGCCCTTCGCTTGCCGCATATCGGAACGAGGCGTGAAGCATGCCGATGTAGTTGTTGATGGTTCCGTTGCAGCTTCCGCGTGCGCGGAGGTTGTCGCGCACGTCGTTGAAGTCGCGCCGAGTAAGTTCGTCAACAAACTTGTCGGCAATGCATTCGGCACATCCAACGCTCCGTGTCCCGTTCTTGCCGACAGCGCCTGCAACGCTCCATGAATACATACGCTTTGTGCCATCTGAAAGCCAGTCGTGATCCTTCAGATACAGCGTCACAGCCTCAAACACCGTCAGCCGCGAACCTTCTCGGCTGTCAACATAGAGTTCATCTTCAAAACTCCTTGCATCATTTTCCTCCTTGAATGTTTTCTGAATTCTTTTCCCTGTTGAATCCTTGTACTTGACGACCCAGCGGCCGTCGCTTCTTTGGAACACGCTCATGGAGTAGACCTCCTAGAGCAGACTGCATCCAAGATTCTGCGCTTCTGGTCTACAGTGCTCCGGCGATGCGGGTCAAGCCTGCTGGCGTCCAGCTCCAGCACGATACGCATGCGCCGCTTAAGATCAGAAATAGCCGACTCATGGTCGGCTATCTCTTTGACGATATCGCGCAGCTCAAGAATCTTCTCGCTGGCGTCCATCCTGCTCTTCCTCCGTTGGAGGCAGGCCGAAGAAGCTCCTGTGTCTCATCAGGAACTCCTCCAGCAGCCTGCATTCCTCCTTCGTCAGCCAAAATTTATCTTGGTCGCTATGTGCGAAGACAAACAGGTTGCCGACGATGGTTCTAATCTTGTTGTTCTTCAGAAACGTCTTGGTCACGATAATATCTCTTTATCAGCCACGCGACGAAATCAGTAATCAGAAATGCTTCTCGTTTCGTAATCCAAAGCTTTTCGTCATCGGCAATCTTTTCATTTCTGCCGAAGTCGTGCATACCAACTAGGGAGTTCCTAAGACGGTCGTGGTCTTCCGTGTTAATCAAGTTCAACATCAGTATCCTTCATCAGCTTTGGGTATAATCCTCGGTTAACGATGCTGTGTCGGGCTTCGTCGGCATTCTCAATGGCGTTGTACAGCCAGTCGGCGTCGTCCCACTCAAAAAACTCCGCGCCGTCGTTCAGCACGTCCCGCATTTCACCGATGGCGGCCTGAATGCCAGTCTGCGCCCAATCAAGCTTGTCGAATGCTTCCTGCTTAGTCATCGGCTTTCTCCATATCCTTCATGTCTACGGTGTAAAACTTCAAGTCGCCTTCGTTTGACGGGTCGCGAAATGCAAGCTGGAACTGCGAGGGATATCTGGCTTCCATGACAACGCCCTCCATCTCGCCGAAGAAGCTGTGCCTGAACCGCACCCTGTCCCCGAAGCGGGGCTTCCATTCACCTTTTTCCTCCAAGCTGCCAACACGCTCCTTCAGCTTGCGGAGAGCCTTCTCGGTGTCTTCGACAAAAGCCTGAAGGCTGTCCTTAAGACCTTCCAGGTCTTTTTCAATGAACTCAATGCGCTTCTTGTACGACAGGTCTTTCTTCCGCATGAACCTTCCAAAGAAGTCTTCAATCAGCAATGGCATCAGATTTTCCTCACCTTGTCCGTCCAGATGCACTCGCCGTCGCTAACGACGAAAGCCGCGCAGAGGCATTTCTCCATGACGCAGCCCTTAACCCAGCCTTTCTTGGGGTGCTTCACCATAACCCTGTCGCTGACGCGGATGTCGCTCAGATCGTCGCACCTCTCTTCATCTTTGGCGTCCTCCAATTCTCTGATGCGACGCTTCAGCCCCTGCACCTCCTCCCAGAGGTCGGCGAACTTGTTATTTATGATTTTATAGTCCTTATCCGTGAGAAACAGCATTAAATGCACCCTCCGCAGCAGCCGTATTCGACGTTTTCATTGAGAAGACGGACAACTTCGTCAATCTCCTCATCAGTGAAGCCGTCGTTGTTGGTGAAGTAGTCGTACTCGTAGCCAGTCAGATCCCACGGCCCCTGTTCAACGACCTCTCTTTCGCCGTCGATGTAGCACTGGCCTCCGGAAAAGAGGTTGACGTACCTCCTCCACGGCTTGCCGTCGATTTTCAGTTCCAGCCATCCGGAACAGAGACTTGGATACCTCCCGCTGTAGCTGACGAACTCAATGCTCCGCATCAAAACCTCCTCTTCCCCATCTCGCGTTCCTGACACAGGTTTTCCAGCGCCCACGCCTTGTCTACAGCGTCGCGCACGGCGTCGAACAAGTCATGCATGCTTTGATAAACCTCATCGTCAATCCATTAGTCCTCGTTGGCGTCGATATCGTCGATGATGTTGCCAAGATTAAGCGCGACCTCGTCAAGGTCGCCAGCAAACAACTCGGCGTGATTACGCAGGGTGAGCTTATGCTCTGCCATGCATCCTCCTACATGACTAATGCCCACACAGCACGGCAGAATTCTTCAGTGGTAAAGAACAGCTTTACGCCCCAGACAAAGCCGAAGCCGAGCGGAACGCCCATCACAAGCAGCGCAAAAAAGCACTTGAAGGTGTAGTACTTATCCTTTTCTTCGTTCACTTCTTCTCCTCCATCGCCTTGCAGTACGGACACTCCCTGCACTTCTCAGGCATGTTGAGATAGATCTCCTTCTGCACCTCGATAGCCTTCTTCGTGGCGTCGGTGAGAAGCCAGTCCTGCCATGCAAAATAGAACACACCAACCACGGCGACTGTTACCATTGGTGCAAAGCAGATAATCAGCATCTTCACATCGTCACTCATCATCCTCCTCCCCGAAAGTCATCACGGCTTCCCAATCCTTGGCCTCGACCTTCCCGCACCACTGCCTGTCGCCAAGACGCCCCAGCGGGCAGGCAAAGAACCAGCCAACGGCGCACGGGCGGAAGATGTTCTCGGCGTGGTCGCGGCAGGCTTTCGCCAGCCCTTCGGCGGTATGGCAGACATAGAGGGTCACGGTGGCTTCATCGCTCCTCATCACAACCTCCCTGCCAGCGTCTTGAAGAAGTCGGGGCCGGGGAACAGGATGAGAACAATGGCAAAGGCAAGCGCCGCCCAGAGGTATCTGCGGGCAAATGAATCATAACCCTCTAAGTGTGCGCCTAGAGCAGTCGCCAGTGCGCCGAGGCAGCCGAAGCAGCAGACGCAGCTGACGCCCTTCGCTACGCCCTCGCCGTACATCGCAAGAAGGCTATTCATTGCTCATCTCCGCAAGCTTGATCCCGTATAAAAAGTCGGCGAGATACCTTTCCAGATCTTCTGGATGTTCTTCGATGATCTTCCGTGCCAGCATAAGACACTCTGCTGAACCGATGGGGGTATGAAAAAACGATGTACCTGTTCTTATTCCGCTTTCCAGCAGCATGGGAATGTACCTGTCGGGAATGTCAATCAGCATTGCTCCTCCTCCACGGCCTTGAGGCTGGCCTGCTCCCAGCATCTGGGGCAGTCATTGTCGCAGGAGGTAATCGCCGAGACAGACGGGCAAAGGATTCGGGCGGGGGCCAGTTCCTGACACAGCCACGCAATCTGCCTTTTCAGCCTCTGCACCAGCTCGGACTCCATCGCCACGGCATCAGCGGCCGCTGGCGTGAGCCTGCCCAGAAAAATATCGGGCCAGACTTCCTCGGCTGGAAAGCAAAGCTGGTATGCCTCTTCTCCTCTGTCACCTCCAACAACGAAATGCCCGTCTGGTCTTTTTTCCTTGAAGATTCGGAGATGCCAGTACCTGTCGTCTTCAGCCGGAGAATTGACCGCCACAAGCTGGCCCTTCTTGAACTCAGACATCACTCCTCCTCCAGAAACGCCCTCGGCTCCACATGGTTAAGCGGGACGCATTCCGTCCATGCGGCGGCCGCATCGTCTTCTTCGCCAGCGATTTTACAGAGGTAGATTGTCTGGTTCCTGAAGACCTGCGCCGCAACAAAAATGCGGATGCGCCACATCGTGGGACTAGACCAGTTTCGGACGCAAACTACTTGCCCGTAGCGCATTTAGCCTCCAGATTAAAACGCTCATCCATAAATTCTGCGGTATCGGTGATGCGGTTGAACAGCCTCACCATGTCTCTCGTTTCGTCAATGCTGGCAGTTTCAACCGTGTCACCCATAAGACGGGTGAGAAGATTCAAAGCTGTATATAGCTGAACTTTAATGTTGTCCAAAGCATGTTTCTCAAACGTGTTCAGCATTAGTCTCCTCCTCCGGCTCCTCAATCGGCCCCGCCCATTCCCTGCCGGGAGTGTTGAGCCGTTCTAAATCCCATTGATAGCGGTAATAATATTGCGGCGCTTCGTGGGTGCGAGTCTCAATGACCAGCCTGCCGTAATATTTTGCAATGCAGATGATAGACACCATGTACGGCATTTTTTTTGAGCGCGTTGGCTTTCTCGTCCACCACCACCCTGCCCTGTCAGGCGGGCTGCTTGTCCACTTCAGATGCATCTTCATTCTCCGTGCGGCAGAGCCAGAACCAAATGTTGTCAAGCCAGTGGAGCATCTCGTCTGCTTCCTTGCGCCTGTCGAGGAACTCGCGCCGGAAGTCCATTGCGTCCCAGTAGAGGAATTTCATCCTGCCCTTCATTACCTCGATGACTTCCTTCTGATCTTCAGTCATTGCTTTTCTCCTGTCCCGTTTCCTTCGCCGCATGGCGTATCCAGCAGTCAACGCAGTCCTCGCCGCACGGATGGTTCCCGTTGACGTCCCAGCATCCGACTTTTTCGGCGCACTGCTCCGCAAGCCACTGGATGATGAAGTCCTTACTCTGCATCCGTTTCCGCCTTTTTCTCGCGGTGCGCCTGCTGGCGCTTGCGCCAATATTCGCGCCTCTTGGCGTCGGCGTCCCGCTTCGCCTCTGCGCGGGCCTTGCGCTGCTCCATTGCGTACACGTACTCGGCGAGGTCTTTGCCTTGCCTCTCGGCAGCCTTCGCCCAACGCTTCTGGCGGATCTCAGCGGCGTGGGCCTTCATCCACCTGTCCTGAGATGTCTGGACGGCCTCGCGGGGGAGCCATTTCGTCTCGCAGTCGGGCCAGACCACGAAGACCTCGCCCTTGTCGGCTGTGACGGCGAGGGCGTCTTCCATGCCGTTGCCCCTGTCTGCCTGCACCTTCTGTCCAAACTTAAAATACGTCATACTGTCTTCCTCTTCTCGGCGGCAAGCTCATGGAGCCTGCAGCCGTCCGTTGAATGAACCTCTCTGTGGCACTCAGGACAGAGCGCCATGCCGTTGTCTACGTCGGCGGCCATCATGGCGCAGGATGCCACTGGTACCTTGTGGTGCGCTATCAGGCTGTCGCACTCTTTTCCGCACCGTTCGCAGTGACCGTCGGCGCGGGAGATAACAATTTTACTCCAATACGGATCTCTAGCTGGTGCATGTTGCTTCTTTTTATACGGATCTCCGTTTTGTCTATACACGGGGCATGCTTTTTTCGTTTCTTTAGATGAATATAAGTGATTTTCTCCTTGGGATAAATGATTTATTGCGTATATTCTTTTCATAACTTCAATTCTATTTGGATAGAAATACTCTTTTGTAAAATAATCTCTAACCATCATGTACCCATCAGAATCTTCGATAGGTTCTTCATCTATCGTGAGTTTACTCGCATATTGTTTAAATTTAACCTTACTATTTCTGTATATTTTTTGCTTTTTTGATATATCATTTTTATGTTTAACTCTATATTTTTCTGCATATTCTTTTTGTTTTTCTGGATTATTTTCTAGCCACTTAGCTCTTCTTTCGTATCTTTTATTTTTATTTTCTTGGAAATATTTTTTCCCATATTGTTTTATCTTTTCTTTTGCTTTTTCATAATATCTTTTGTTGTATTCTCTTATTTTTTCTTTATAAGCAACTAGCTCTTCTTCAGTCATATTTTCCTTTTTTCTTTTATTGCTCTCTCTAACTTTCTTTAAATGTTCTGCCCATTCTTCAGGCGTGTAATCTGCTTTATTTTTGTAAGGCATCTACACCACCTCCACACTGCCATTCTTCTTCAGGATCACTATACATTTCGGTGTAAGCCTGTGTTCTATGTTTCTCACCGTATCCACGATACGGTTGCCTTTAACCACTATATAGGCAGGCAGCCATCGCATCAGACGCTCTCCGTCCCGCCCGTCCACCCACATTATCGCGCACGCTGCGTCAGCATATACGTCTGATAAAACCGTTCCCAGTCTCATAGCCACTGGCCCTCGCCACGTTGATCGTTTCTTCGTCTGGATACCCGTCGCCGAACACCACCCGCTCCACGCCAGCCTGAATGAGCAGTCGCATGCACCCCGCGCAGGGCCGGATGGTTACGTAGGCCGTGGCTCCCTCCAGAGAGATGCCGAAGCGGGCTGCCTGCGCCAAAGCGTTGGCCTCGGCGTGTACGGCGCGACACAAGTCGAGCCTTTCGCCGGACGGCAGGCCAGACCTTGCACAGCCGATGTCGAGGCAGTGGGGAGCGCCAACCGGAGCGCCGTTGTAGCCCGTGCAGAGGATCCTCCGGCTTTTCACCATCACGCACCCTACCCTCCGTCTGATGCACGTCGTGCGGGTCGCGACATGTTCTGCAAGACCGAGGAAGTAGGCGTCCCAGTTCTGCCTAGGCACGGCGGATCCTCGCTTTTGTACACCAATGGGTGTCACCGTCAGGGGTTGCGACCTCATACGGGATGCTGGAAGAGTCTATCTGGATGATTACTGCTTCGCGCCATTCGCCGTTGATGTTGGCCTCGACCTTGTCGCCGAACTTGAACTCTTCTTCCGGCTTCTCTACAGGTTCGCGGAGCTGTCCCTTTGAACACCATCGGCTGCTTTTAAAGCTTCCTTTGAAGCAGTCAGCGGCCACCTTGTAGGGAAACTCTTTGCCATCAAAGTTTGTGTGGCTGGGATCGATTTCGACGATTACCCCTGCATACCACTTGTCATCCCAACAATACTGCACTTCGACTTTGTCGCCGACCTTGAACTCTTCCTCCGGCTTCTCTTCCGGCTTGCGGAGCTGGTCGGCTTTGCACCAGACCTTGCCAGTGATGCTTTTGAAGCCTTCTGATTCGACTCGGTAGCTGAATCCGGCGTCGCTGCGAGTGTAGTCAATTTCTACAATGAATCCGGGATACCACGTGTCATCAAAGTCGCTAAGAACGTCAACGCGATCACCTGCATGCCAGACATGCTTTTCTTCCGGCGCATCCTTCTTGCCGAGCAGATGCTCGTTGCCTTCGTAGAGAATGCACTCGTCGTAGTAGCTGCCGACACATCTGTACGGAAAGGAAAATCCGTCTTCAAAGTGGCTGAAGATGTCCAGTTTCCACTTTTCTTTTTCGTCGTCCCTGACCAAGACCCAGTCTTTTGGCTTGAACTCATGCTTTTCCATTACAGTTCTCCATTCTCAACCATTAAAATGCGTTTGGCAATCCACCGCATGACATTGACAGTCATGGAATTACCCAAAGCCTTGTATCGCGCCGTGTCTGGCGCAGGCTTGCCCTTGAACTCGACGTCAGTCCATCCGTCAGGGAACCCCTGAAGCCGTTCAGCCTCTACTGGCGTTATGCGGCGGACAACATGCTCTTGCCTGTCTGCTATGGCTACGCTGGGCGGACGCCCCCCGTCGGCACGCATATTGAATGTGGGGCCATTTTCAGGGCCAATCCCAAGTCCCCACGCCTGTTTTTCATTGCGTCGCTGGGCATTCTGCACAGCCATAGGCCAGCACTGCATGACGTATGACGTCTGCTTCATTCCCGGCTCGGCGGCCAAAGCTCCAGCTACGTCCATCAGCCGCACTTCATTGCGCTGGTTCTGGGCAAACATTACATCCCTAACGAGGTAGTCCAACTGACTCCCCTGCGCCGACGGCCTATCGCATCCCGCCCCGCTGGCGCAGAGCGTCGCAAAGGTCTCGTTCTGGACTATCGGTTCGCCACCGACTCCAGCGCGGCCTTCAATGCCGGAGGCACCGTCTTGCCCCTTTTTTCTGCGCGGCGGAGGATCCCCGCACATGCTTTCGGGCTTAAGCAGTACCTTTGCGGGACGCTCCCAGTCGGTTCCAAGATGTCCGAGAGCAAACACGCGACGCCGTCGCTGCGCCACTCCGAAATGCTGGCTGTCGAGAACAGTCCACGACATTGAATACCCGACGTCTGCAAGCGCGGCGAAGAAGGATCGGACATCCTGCCCACCGTTGGTC
>Ga0326513_10002568_pt1 | contig 13375 bp, 25 predicted proteins | sample 2_2465_0518_D_FD_203654 | JGI IMG/M metagenome (GOLD analysis project Ga0326513, IMG submission 203654) | Bovine rumen microbial communities from UC Davis, California, United States - 2_2465_0518 | ecosystem: Host-associated > Mammals > Digestive system > Stomach > Rumen | place: USA...
CGGTGGCGGAGTTCATGCCCGTGGCCCAGTCCGCGCCCCGGCGGATGCCGAGGGTGAGGCCGCTGTCCTCGTCGGTCGTGTAGCCGACCTCCTGATAGACGCGCGGCGACTGCACCTCGATGCGACGGCCCGCGATCACGAGCGCGTCCTCCGCGACGAGCGCGCCCTTCGTGCCGGACGGGAGGGCGTTGTTCTCGATCACGGCCTTGAAGCCGTAGAGGCCGGGAACCACGCCGTCCTTGATGGCGTCGCGGTCGCCATAGGTGTAGTAGTCGAGGAGCGAGAGGAGGGTCGCGAAGTTCGCCGGGTCGAGCATCAGCACGGCGCGGCCCGCCTCGAAGCCGTTGGCGTCGGCGGTGGCGCGGAGGCCCGCGATGCCCGCCTTCGTGACGGTGAGGGTGGCGGTCTGCGCGATGTTGCCCATCAGCCCCGTGACGGCGTTGATGATGGCGCGCCCGACGGCGATGCCGGACGCCTCGCCCGCGCGATCCCAGAACTGGCGACCGTTGACGAGGTTGAAGTCCGTGTCCGCAAACGAGAACGTGTGCTTCGGGTGGTTGTCGAACGTCACGGACGCGTACACGACGGAGCCGTCGGTCGTGGCGTAGTTGTTCGTGCTGGCGTCGAACTGCGACGCGGTGCCGGGCGTGAACACCGGAACCTTCATCGTCGAGCCGGGCTGGGCGGCGTCGGCGGAGAAGTCGGTGGCGAAAACGCGGGCCTTCGCGATGGCGGGATGGGCCGCGATGATGGCGCGCTCCGCCGAAAAGACGAGAGCGGGGGAGGTGAGGGAGGAGGCCATTTCTGGATTTCCTTTTCTTGGTTGGTTGTTGGTGTTGTTTTTCTCTTCGGTGGAGAGGGGCTAGAGCGCCGCGTCGGAGGCGTGCTTGAGCGCCCACGCCATGCGCTCCTTGCCGTTCTTGCAGTTGGCGAGGAGGTCGGCGTCGGCGGGCTTCTGCGCGGCGTTCACGTCGACCACGCGGGCGGGCTTTCCGTCGGCGGGTTCGGCGGGCTTTGCTGGGATGCGAATCGCGTTGAAGAGCGCGCGCGTCCCTTCGGGGTCGCGCTTAAAGGCGTTCTTGCACGCGTCGCGGTCGGCGATCTTGTCGCCCTGCTCTTCGACGAACTTGTCCGCCTCCGCGTCGAGGGCGGCTTCCTTCGCGGCGGCTTCCATCTGCTCCTTTTCGGAGCGGAGCTGGTCGCGTTCGGCGCGGAGGGCGTCCACGGCGGCGAGGACTTCTTCGTCGGTCGCTTCGGCGGCGAGGCCGAGCATTTCACGGAGTTTGTCCATGTCGTTTTTCTGTGGTTCTGTGGTGTTGCCATCTTCGGGCGGATTGCCCTCCCCGGCACCCGCCGGGTCGGGAAGATGGGCCTCGCCCGCCTCCGCGTTCTGCGCGGGAGCGGGTTCGGCGTCGGGCTTGCGATTGAGGAGGCGCGGGACGGGGAGGTTCGGACGGTTGGTGAGCGCGATGGTGGAGAGTTCCGTCGGGTGGCCCTCCTCGTCGACGTACCACGCGGGAGAGAGATAGCGGTAGCGCGTGGCGGAGAGGGCTTCCGCGCCCTTGTCCGTCATGCGGAACGTGGCATGCAGTCCGTCCTCGTCGCTCGTGAGGTTCGTCGCCCACGCCGCCGCCTCCGTCGCGCCGCCCATTTCTGAGGAGTGGTCGAAGTCGACGAGGATTTCGGGCTTGCCGTCGGCCTCCCACTTCGCGACGAGCGCGTCGAACGCCTCGCGGGTGCAGAGCTGTTCGCCGTCCGGGTGCGGGAACGTGCCGAGGGGCGAGACGAGGACGTCGATCTCCTCGCCGCCCTTGACGGACTTGGGTAGGAGGGAATTCTTGAACGCGGCGCGGGTTGTCTTCACTTCTGTGTCTCCTTCGCTTCGTCGGCGGCTTCGCTAAGGCCGTCCGCGTAGCCGCGTGCAATCGCCTCTTCCAGTTCCGCCGCGAACTGCGGCTTTTCCGGCAACGTGTCGGGCAGGGCATCCACGGCGGCTTTCGCGGCGGCGGCAAGTTCCTCGTCGGGGGCCTCGAGGACGGCGGCGACGAGGCGCGCGGCCTCCGCCATGTCCGCCGCGAACGCCTCCCGCGCGGGCTTGTTCGCGGGCGGGTCGATGCGCCCGTCCTCCGGCTCCGCGTTCTCAAGAGGGGCGGCGGCGTCTGCGCCATGAACGCGAGGCACCCCTGCCTCTACGCCGACGCCGCCGTTGAAGAGTCCGGGCGCGGCGAGGCCCGCCGTGTCGCGCTCCAGCGCGAAGCCCACGGCGTCCGCGAGTTCGTCCCGGTCGAGGATGTAGCCCGCCGCCTTCGCCTTGACCGCGAGGTCGAGCGCGTCGGCGGGCGTGAGTGCGGCTTCCCGCCCGAGTTCGAAGCGGCAGAGGCACGGCTTGCCGGGGAAGAGCGCGGCGCAGACCTTCTGCGCGACGCCCCGGTCCAGCGCGTTGCCGATGATGGTTCCGTCGCGCGCGACGATCTCGCGCCAGACGTCCATCTGCGCGTTCCCGGCGAGGGTTCCCGTGCCGGACTGCGCGAGCGAGGTTAGGGTGCCGCCCGTGGAGAGGAGGACGACGAGTTCGGACTGGTGCCGGACGAATTCCGAAAACGGATTCTGCCCGCGCGCCTCGGTGGCGAAATGCACCTCCGTCCCATACGGCACCGTCCCCGCAAGGCCCTCCGTGAAGGCTTGCGCGGCTTGCCGGAAGCGCGTGATTTGCTCCTCCGTCAGTCCCTCCGGCTGTGTGAGGATGGCGGGCGGGATGCCGAACCGCTCGAGAAACTGCCCCCACGCCATTTCGCCGAGGGTGTTGCGGAGGAAGATGAGCGTCACGGGCCAGTCGACCGGGCGCGGCCTTTCGACCGTGACGAGTTCGCCGTCGGGGATCGGTACGAGGTTCGGAGAGACGCCGGGGATTCCGTACTCGGCGCGCGGGTTCCAGTACCAGACGCCCGTCTGAGGGTCGCGGGCGAAGTTCCAATTTTCGGGCAAATCGACATGGCGGACAAGCCCGTCCGCGTCCCAGACGGGCGCGATATGGGCGAATCCCCGGAAGAACGCGAGGCCGAGGTGTTCGATGGCGTCGGGGAGGTTGTCGATCTTGCCGAGCGCTTCGGAAACGGCGCGGGCTTGCTCGTCCGCGAGCGCCTCGTCCGGCGCTTCGGGACGCGCCACGACGCGCCAGTCCAGCCCGACGAGGGCGGCGGCGCGGCGCTCCACGCACGTCAGCAACGTGGGGTCGTAGAGTTCCACGTTGTGGTAGAGCCATTGAATCCGCGCGAAGTTGCCGTCGCGGGACTGGTCGCGGATGTTCTGCGCCTCGATCTCGTTCAGCCCGTGGAGCGGGTTCATGCGGACGAGCCACTCGTCCGCGCGTTTGCGGGCGGTGGCGAGGGAATCGCGGGCGGAGTTGTCCTTCACGCCCACGATAGACGCCCAGCGCAATGTTGCCTTGCAAGACGAAACTTGCGGGGCGCGATTGCGGACGCCAGAACGTGCCTTGCGCCGCGAGGAACGGCGCGGGGATTAGGATATGCGGACGGAGGGCGGTACGGGCCTTGCCGCGCGTCCTACGGCGCGTTGCCGAACGTGGCCCACGGGTCGTGGCGGCGCTTGAAGCGGGCGCGGGCGCAGACCTCGCAGACCTTGCGCCCGCCGAGCATCACGAACGCCCGCCGCTTGGAGGACTGCTCCCCTAGCGAATCCGGCACGATGAACTCCCCGCCGCACCTCGCGCAGACGAACCGGGGGCGGTCGGTCGCCTCCGCCTCGCGCTTTCGCCGCGCCGCCGAATACTCCGCGTCGCGTCCGGGGTGGCGCTTCCTCCAAGCGCGTTGGCGGGCCAGCCGCCGCGCGCGTTCGATGTCGGTTTCCTGCTTCATGCTAGACGAGCCTCCTTGCGCGGAATTGCGCCGGGGCGACAAGCACCTCCGGCATGATGATCGGGCCGCGCCGCGCGTTCCGCTCCGCGCAATCCACGGCGAGGGCGAGGGCGCACGCCCGGTCGCTGTGTCCGTCCGGGCGGCGTGGGGCCGTGAACTGGATGTTCCCGCCCGTCGAGATTTTCCGGTGCATGGCGTTTATGTCCTCGCGCAGTTCCCGGTCGGCTGGCAGGACGAGGCGCGATTCCTCCATTGCGCGGTGCAGGGACTGGAAGAGGCCGTTCTTCGTCGTGTTGGTGAACTGCACGGGTTCCACGCGGCTCCCGAACTTCGCCCGCGTCTCCTCCGCGAGTTGCGCGCCGATGCCCGTTGCGTCGATGGCGACGCCGCGCACGGATGGACGGGAGAGGCGCGACCAGAGCAGTTCGCGCTGTTCCGCGAACGGCGCGCGCTCGACGGTCTCGAGGTCGACGAGCCGCAGTTCCTCCCCGACGGCGGCAAGCTCGGCAATCGCGGTAAGGTCGTGCGCCCGCCCGATGTCCACGCCGATGTAGCGTGGCGCGTCCGGCGGGGCCTCCGGCGCGGGGATGCGTTCGCACGCCCGGATGAGGTCGAGCGGGAAGTAGGTGGTGTCGTTGGCGAGGAATTCGCAGAAATACTCCTGACGCCAGATGTCCTCGTCCGCGACGCCCTCGCGGAGCGCGGCCTTGTCCACGCGGAGGCCCGCCGCGATTGCGTCGTCGAGGGTGACCTTGTGGCGGCTCCATTGCGGCCCGCCCTCCTCCCAGAGTTCCGCGAACTTGTTTCCGCGCCCCTTCGGGGTGGAGACGACGCGGATTTTCTTCTGCCCGGAGAGTTCGTTCGTCACCGTCGGGAAGACCGCCGCCCAGATTTCCCGGTCTTGCTCGTGGATCGCGAACTCGTCGAGGACGAGGTTTGCGGAGTAGCCGCGCGCCGTGTCGGGGTTCGCCGGGACGGAGAGGATGCGCGCGCCGTTGGAGAAGCGAATCTCCGAAGCGGACACCTCCACGCGCACGGCCTCGTCCGTCCCCGCCATTTCCAGCGCGACGGCCCGCGAGAGGCGCGACGCCTTGAGCATCCATTCGTCCGCTTGCCGCTGTCCCGCCGACATGACGAGCCATTCCGCGCCGGGGTGCTTCGCGCAGTCCGCCGCCGCTTCAAAGGCCGTCCCGAAGGACTTTCCGATCTGGCGCGACGAGAGCCAAATCTTGAAGCGCGACTTGTCGCTGACGAACTCGCGCTGGTATGGGAGCAGACGGTCAAAGAGTTTCACGGCGCGGACGGGGGCGGGAGTTGCGGCGCGGGCGGGGCGTCGTTCGGGATGCCGAGAAGGTCGTTTATCCGGCGTTCCCGCTCCTCCGGCGTGAGCGCGACGGCGGTTGCGGCGATTTCATACTGCGCCGGGGGACGCCAGCCGCGCGCGACGGCGTGCTTGGATTCGAGAACGCGCTTCACGGCCCAGTCCTCGCCCTTGCGGACGGCGACGGCGAGCATCGTCTCCGCGAGGTCGACGATGGACTCGCGCGCCTCGTCCAGCACCTGCGCGAGGTGCGGCGTGTCGCGGACGCGGCGGCGCAGTCCGGCGACGTCCACGTTGAGGGCCTTCGCGGTTTCGGTGACATTGCCGAACTTGGCGCGGAGGCATTCGGCGACGAGGGCGTCGGAGACCTTCACGGTGGGCTTGCGCGGCTTGCGCGGCGCTGTGGGTGCGGGCTTGCGGTTCATTGGTTCCTTTCTCCGGGCCGGTAGTAGAACGAACCCGATTTGCATCCGGCGCGTTCGCGCCGGATGATGGTCGCGGTTGTGTGAGAGATTGCGGCGCGGTTCCCGGCCTTCTTTCGGTTGTAGTATGCGAATTTCCAGCGCGGCGAACGAGCGAGGGCGCAGACGAGGTTCCGCGCCGAGGTGACAATTGAGAAGCGGAAGCCTCGCCCGACATAGTGATCCGCGACGGCCTCAAGGAAGCGCACGCCAAGCCCGATTCCCTGATAGTCCGGGAGAATGACGAGCCGATGCGCGCGCTTCACGCCCTTGCATCGCGGATGCGGGAAATGGAGGACGGCGCAGAACCCGACGGCGGTTTCGCCGTCGAACAGTCCGAAGCACTCCGCGCCCGGATGGAGGTCGGCGGTTAGATAGTGATAACGGCGAAATCGCCTCCATTCGCCCGCCGCGCACTTTCGGACGCCGAATCTGTGTTGCGCGCGGCGGGCTGGCGAAAATTTTGCATCGTCTCCGTGTCGAACGCCCAGTCGGGCGCGAGCCATTCCGCAACGTCGCGGTGGCACGATACGGCGACGAACCGCCGCCCAGTCCGCCGCACGGCCTTCGCCACGGCGATGCACGCGGTTTCCGCGACGCGACGATCCACGACTGATGTGAACTCGTCAAAGCAGACGACGGGCGAATCGGAGAGCAGGGCGCGCGCGAGTTCGACGCGCATCCGTTCGCCGTTGGAGAGGACGCGGAACGGCTTGAGCCACGATGGGACGGAGCCGAAGCCGACGGCGTAGAACATCCGCTCGATTTCCTCCACGGACGCGCCGCGCGGCATATCGTCTATCACGGACGGCGCGCGCCATTCAAACCCGCTACAAACGCATTCCCCGAAGAGTTTGCGCGCAATCGTGGATTTGCCCGTCCCGGACGCGCCGACGATGAGGCCGACGCGCCAATCGTCGGGAATCGCTATCTCGCCCGCGAACCTCTCCCGGATTTCGGGAACGCGGAGGTCGAAGTCCGCGCCGACGCGCTCCGTTCGGAAGGTCTGCGACACGGGCGACGAAACTACAATGTCGAAAGTTTTGCTTTCCATCCCATTTCCTCTGTTGCGATCCGCAGTTTCTCCTCCGCGTCGGCGTCCCCGTCGCATTCCACGACGAGCGAGACGCCAGCGTCGAAGATTTCCGTCGGGTCGATTTCTCGCGCTTCGCCGTCCGTCGCCGTCGCCCCGAACCCGAACTGCTCCATGTCCACCGCGCCGACGAGCGCGTCCAGTTCCGCCGCGAGAAGCGGCTCGTCCCACTCCGCGAGTTCGGCGGTCTTGTTGTCCGCGAGGCGCAGGGCGGCGACCTGCTCCGGCGTGAGGTCGGCGCGGACGAGGACGGGGACGGTCTTGAGGCCGAGTTTCTTCGCCGCCTTGAGGCGCGTGTGGCCGATGATGATCACGCCGTCGCCGTCCACGACGATGGGTTGCGCCCAGCCGAACTCGCGGATGGAGGCGGCGACCTTCTCCACGGCGGCGTCGTTGCGGCGGGGGTTCTTGGCGTAGGGCTTCGGGCGGTCTACGGGCCACGCCTCCGCCGTGAGCGCGGGCGCGCGCGATTCGGGCGCGTCGGGGATTTTCGGGAGTTTCGGTTTCGGATTCATTTCGGTTTTCATTGTGCTTGTTCCTTCTGTGCTTGCTCCGCCGCGTTCACGGCGGATTCGATTGCTTCGCGGTGCGCGCCCTGCGCCTTCATGCAGACGCGGACGAGGCGCTCGATGGCGAGGGCGTTCTGGTTGCCCGCGTCGGTCGCGTGCGGGTCGGCCCTGAGGTCGGGGACGACGCGCCCGTTGTCTCCGCAACGGAAGGCGACGGACGCGGCGAATCGGGTGTAAATCACCGCCCCACCCCCTTTCCGTAGAGGTTTTCCCCCGCCCCGTTCGCCGGGACGAGCCGCACCTCCGCGTACACGGGGTTGAAGGGTAGCGCCGCCAGTTCGTCCGGCGTCGCCTCGATGATGATGCCGCAACGCGGGAGGCGGTCGCCGTCGGCGTTGATGACGGCCCGCGTCTCGCGGAGGTTGCCGATTTCGACGATCTTCATCGCGCGTCCTCCCCGATTGCGGCGCGGGCCTCGCGGACGAGCGCATCGATGCGCGAGCAGAGGTCTGCCATTTCCGCGTCCTCCGGCCCTTCGGAGAGCATGAGCCGATAGCCCGCGTTCAGAACGACGAGCTTCTCCATCATGCGCCGCACGATGTCGCGCAGTCGGTCGCGCTCGTTCACGGCGTCCACGATGAGCGCGGCGATGGCCTCCGCTTTCTCCTGTTGTTCCGTCGGCCCGCCGCACCGGCACGACGCAACGGAGTTGCCGTTCGCATCTACGACGAACGACTTCAAGCCGCCGATGGATTCCTCGACGCGCCACGGGCGCGGGCTGTGTTCGTTTGTGTCACTCATTCGCGGCCTCCGTTTCCGTGGAGGGGTTCGTCTCCGGCGCGGGTACGCACGGCGGCGCGTCCGGCGAGAGCGTCGCGGGAGTCGGCGCGAACGGCGGGTTGGCGAGGATTTCCGGCGGCGTGAAGAACGCGCCTCGCTCCCTGCGGTTCCGCTCGTTGCGCTCCTTCTGCGCGGAGCGGCGCGCAAGGGCGTGGACGGCGCGGAGCAGGGCGCGCTTCTGCATCTCGCCGAGTGGCGAGACGAGGCGCGAGTCGGTGAGGATGGAAAGGCACTCCAGATTGGAGAGTGGGGGTGGTGTTTCGGTGTTCATGGTTGTGGTTGTGTTGGGTTGGGGTGAAATGTTCACGCGGTCGCCTCCTTCGCGGAGCGACGCTGGTAGTCGGCGAGGGCGTCGGCGAGGCCGCAGACCCACTCGTTCACGCGGGCGACCTTGCGGCGTGCGCGGAATTCGCGCTGGAGTTCGCGCGCCCGCTCCGGGTTCGCCCGTCGCCACGCGCGCCCCCTCTCGCGGTAGTAGCCCGGATGCGAGGCGTTCCACTTCGCTGCATATGCGCGGATTTCCTCGCGGTGCGCCTCGCGCCACTCGCGCAGGACGCCGGAGCCGCGCGACGCCCATCCGCGCCGCTGTTCGCGCTGGCGGGCGTTCTCGCGCTCCCGGTAGGCGGCGTAGCCGGGTTCGCATTTCTTCGGCTTGCTCATTTTCGGTTGTGTGGTTGGTGGTGCTTGCAGGGCTTGTGGCAGGGGAACGCGAGGCCGGGGAGGAATCGGCACGCCAGCAGGGGGAGGCCGCGCCCGTCGCGTCCGTTCGTCCACCCGCCGATGCGCGCGAGGGCGCAGTTGCCGCAGAGCGGCGGCGGGTGCGGGGCGGCGTAGGCGTGCCAGTCCTTCACGGCGCGGGGGCCTCCTTCATGCGGAGCGCGTTCCGTTCGGCGGTGACGAGCGCGATCTCGTCCTCCGCGAGCGCCAGCGCTTGGTTCGCTTGGTTCAAGCGCGTGGTCGCGTCCGCGAGGTCTGCGGCGAGTTTGCCGCACCGTCCGTTTGCGCGGGCGAGCGCGGTGCAGAACTCGTCCTCCATGCGGAGCGCGGCGCGGTCGCGCAGGAAGTACGCGACGGAAACCGCGATGGCGTAGAGGGAAATGGCGACGGCGAGGGCTTCGGCGGTCATGGTCGGGCCTCCTAGAACGGGAGTTCCTCGAGCGCCGGGTTCGTCGCGGGCGCGGCTTGGTCGGCGGCGGCTGGCGGCATGGGCGCGGGCGACGGCGCGGGAGCGGCGGCGTTCGGGACGGCGACGGACTCGCCGCCGATCTTCACGGCCCGCTCCACGCGGAACCCGCGCAGGGTGACGAACGCGCGGCCCGCGCTGGTCTGGTGGCCCCGGATGGAGAACTCGACCGCGATGTGGTCGCCGGGGGCGAACGCGGCGGCGCGGTCGGTGTTGTCGCCGGAGAACTCGACCGGGAACGTCTGCGGGTATTTCGGATCGTCGTCGCAGACGAGGACTTCGCGCTTGCGGAAGCCGGAGGGGAACGTCTGCTCGTCGCCGACGGCGACGACGCGGACGATTGCGGAGAACTGGTTATTTCGCTTTGGCATTTTCGTTTTCCTTTTTCTGTGCCGCCCGGATTGCGGACGCGGCGTAGGTGTGTATCTGGTGGATGGCGATGGACGCGATCTCCGGGCCTTTCCCGATTGCTCCGCGCGCCTCGCGCTCGATTCGCAGAAGGACGCGCATGAGGTCGACGTCGCTAGGCGTTCTTGATTTCGTCATGGTGTTCCCTTTCCCAGTCCGCATCCCATTGAATCCACGCGAGGGCGCGGCAACGCGGGCCTTCGGCGGTCAAGCCCTTCACAGCCTTGAGCGCGGCGAGGATGTCGTCGCATTCGCGCGGCGAGATTCCGGCGACGCCGCCGAGCGCGGAGCCGAGGTTGACGATGTGCTTTGCAAGGGCGCGGACACGCGGGTCGAACGCGATCCCCCAGTCTCCGTTATCCATGCTTCGCGCCTCCCTTCGTGTTGCGGACGCGCTCCACGGCCTCGCGGAGTTCGTCGTTCGGTTCGCGCAGGGTGTAGACGCCGCCCTTGCGCGTGGCGGCTCCGGCGCGGACGAGCGCGGAGAGGACGCGCTGGTAGGTGGCGACGCCGATCTTGCCCTTCGTCGCCTCCGCGAGTTCGTCGTGCGCGGCGAAGATGTCGCCGAGTCCGAACGGCCCGCCGCCCGTCCACTTGTACGCGGCTTCGTACCAGCGAACCGTGTTGCCCCACGCGCGGGGCGCTGCGGCGATGCGGTGCGCGACCTCGCCGGGGGCGGGAAGCCCGTCGTCCAGCGGCAGGGCGGCTTGCGTCGGCCTCGCGCCGTGAGGGGCGACGCCGGACGCGCGCTCCACGACGCCGCCGAGCAGGACGAGGTTTTCGGCGATGGAGTTCAAGAGGCGGTAGCACCCCTTCACGAACCCCAGCAGGGTTTCTGCTTCTTCGTCACTCATCGCTGGAGTCCTCCCACCGTTCCGGCATGAGGCAGTCGGAGTCGGCCTTGTGGCATTGGTAGCGGACGGGGCAACCGTCGCAGGGTATCGGGTTCGGGATTTCGTTCATGGTTGGTGTTCCTTTCGGTTTGGTTGGAAGAGGTGCCGGATTCGGGGCCGCGTCCGGCGCGCGGTCAACGGGGCGAGACTCGCGGCGAAGAGGTGCCGCTTGGTTGTGACCCCCCCCCTAACGGCGCACCGCACTCGCGGGGCCGAAGGTTGTTTTCGCGGGCGTAGACCCGCATGGACGCGAGCGACCACTCCGCGACGGTGCGGCGGTCGGGGACGCGCCCGGAGGCGCACGCGGCGGCGATCTCGTTGGCGAGGGCGTTCTGGCGGGCGAGGGCGCGCCGCCATTCGCGGGCGGTGTTGCGTTCGGCGCTCACGACATCGCCTCCCTCGCGGAGAGCCGCGCATTGAGCGTCGCGCCCTTGTTCGCCGGAACCTCCCCGGCGCGGAGTTCGGAGTCGAACGTGGCGAGGACTTCCCGGAACGCGGGGAGGCCGAGGATGCGGCGTGCCTTGCGGAGCCGTCCAGCCATGCGCGCGTTGCCCTCCTCGCCGATGAGGGCGAGGGCGCGGTCGACGAGCGCGCGTTCCTGGAGGGTGAACCAGTCGAGTGAATCAAGGTCGGTAAAAACCGAAGCCGAATCTGAATCCGAAGTCTCGCGCGCTTTCGGATTCGTTTCGGAATATATCTCCTTCTCTGTCTCCTTCTCTTTCTCTTTCTGGTTCGGTTTGCTTGGCGTTTGCTCCGCTTTGCTTCCGTTTGCTTCGTTTTGCTTCGCGGTTGCTTCCGTTTGCTTGCGGTTTGCTTCGCCGCCGCGCCGTCCCGCTTCGCTCCGCTTGTCGCGGAGGTCGTGCATGGTGATGGACTCGTCCTCGATGACGGCCCAGCGCCCGCGCAGTTCGTTGGGGAGGTTCTGCGGCAGTTCGTCGCGGAGCGCCCACGCCAGAATCGCCTTGACGAGAACGCCCACGATGTCCGGCGGCTCCGCGTCGAGCATACGGGCGGAGGTGCGCCCGATGTAGACTGGACGGGAATCGGTCGGCATCGCTAGACTCCCTTCGGGACGCGGCAACGAGGCACGCGCCAGCCGAACGATTCGATCTTGGCGCGCAGTTCGTCGGAGCAGGGGCGGAGGCCCTTGAAGATTCGCGTTAGTGTGGAGCGGTTCACGCCGACGAGCGCGGCGAGCTGGCAGACGCCCGGTCGCCCGTCCTTGCGGACGCGGCGGACGATTCGGTATGTGGCGAGTTTCATGGTTCGTGATGGTTCTGGAAAAGGTCGGCGCGTCCTTGCCCTCGCGCCGAGGGGAGCCGGGTGAACGGGCGGTGGTAGACCCTGCAAGGCGGCTACAATCGCGTCTAGCGGGCCTCCGGGCCGGCGGGGGCGGAGTTGTCCGTCTCCGGGGCGGCGGGCGCGTTCTGCGCGTTCTCCGGGGCCGTGGCGGGGGTTTCCGGCGCGACCTCCTCCGCGTCGGGAATGTCGAGCGCGGCGCGGAGCCGGGACACGCGCGGCGGCTTGCGGGCCGTCCGCGCCTCCTCGCGCGCCTCGTCCGCCGGGACGCCGCCGATGGTCTGCGGGGCGGCGACCGGGCGGAGGCCGTCGGCGGTCTGCGCCGCGTCCTCCTCCTCCTCGCGGAACCGCATCCCCATGAGCGCGTCGGGGAAGGCGTGGCGGTAGGCGAAGGCGCGCGCCCTGTTGAATAGCATCTGCCTCGGATACTGCGTCCACGGCCCCGCCTTGCCCCAGAGACCCGCGCGCTTCGCGTCGCGGACGGTGAAGGTTTCGACGGTGGGGTTGTCCTCCTCGCCCTTGCGCCAGACGGCGAACTGCACGCCCGCGTCGTCGCCGGAGCCGATGTATTCGACCTTCTCGCCGCCGAAGACGGACGAGCCCTTGACGGCGGCGGCGAGCTGGTCGCCCCAGAGCGTCGGGCGTCCGTTCACGACCGCGATGCCCTGCACGGCGGCGAGTGGGTCGAGGCCGAGCTTCGCGCCGTGGATCATGGCGACCACGGCGGACTCGACGGACGAGCCCTTCGGGGCGAATCCGGCCTTGACGGTGAGTTCGGCGAGGGCAAAGGCGTTGCCGATGTTCTGGAGCGCCACGGCCTTGCCGGGCGCGAGCGGGATTTCCGCGAGGTTCCCGCGCAGGGCGGGGAGGGTGTTCTGGTTGTTGGTGTTGTTCATGGTTGGATTTCTCCGGGGTTGTTGGTGGAGAGGGTTAGAAAGGGAAAAGGCAGTTATCGTCGCCGGGGCCAGCCATTAGAGGCGAGTCTTTGTAGAAGAACGCAACCTCTTCCGGCGTGAAGTGTGTGTAGAATCGTGTCGAGATGTTCTTGTGCGCGATTGCTTTCAGCGCAAGGTCGAGGAATGCGTCTTTGTCTCCGTGGTAGTAGTGGTCGAATGCCGTTTTCGCGTCAGACCATCCGAGGGCGGAGATGCAGAAAAAGAACTTGAATGCGGAGCATCCCATCTGAACGAGTTTCATCCCGAACGCGCGCTGTTCTTCGGCTGTCACTTCGCGCCTCCTTCCTTCTCCGCGCAGAGCAGGAAGCGCCGCGCGGACGGTGTTTCGGTGGTGTGCGCCGCGACGAGTTCGGCGGGCGCGTGGAGGTCGGCGGCGACGCCCTTCCAGTCGGTGACGCGGCTGGGCTTCGGGGCGCGGAACGTGACGGACTTCGCGCCGCCGACGCGCAACGTGTCCGCCTCGCCCATGAACGCGGCGACCGCGCCGCGCAGTCCTTCGGCCTCCTCGTCGAGCGCGTCCGTCTGCGCCTTGATTTC
>Ga0326513_10002569_pt1 | contig 13370 bp, 15 predicted proteins | sample 2_2465_0518_D_FD_203654 | JGI IMG/M metagenome (GOLD analysis project Ga0326513, IMG submission 203654) | Bovine rumen microbial communities from UC Davis, California, United States - 2_2465_0518 | ecosystem: Host-associated > Mammals > Digestive system > Stomach > Rumen | place: USA...
CTATATTATTATCAATAGTATTATCTACTCTATATCGTAATTTATTTGTTTCAATACCCGCATTTTCATTTTTTACTAAAATGCAATTATCTAAATTTTGTTTAGCGTTTGTCATATATATTAAATTGGCATTTTTTGTGTTTAAATATCTAGTAAAATTTTGTGGATAAAATAATAAATTCTTATTTTGAACAACCTTAAATTTTTTATTTAAAACTGTATAATATTTCTTAATATTTAAATTTTCACCTATTTTATCAACATTTAACCATTCAGGAATAAACGAATTTTCATAATAAATATAAACATTAGGAATATTTACAACTGGGAATGTTAATACAATTGAATATATACCTTTTTTTTGTAAATTTTCATTAAATTCGATGTAATCATCATAAACAGTAAAATTGCTATATTGATATGGTAAATCAGTTTTTGCCATTATTTCATGTGCGGGTACATTGCCAGCACGTTTTCCATCGCGATTTAGCATATATAATTGTGTCACTGGTGCATTATTTAATGTAAATTGTTTAGACACCTTTATTTTTCCGTTTGCTGTTGTTGGTATAATAATAGTAACAAAATTATTACTATCTCGATAATTTGGTAATAATGTTTCAGTATTATAACCATAGCTGTATTTATATTCACATTTTGATAAATCGAAAACATTAATATTTTTTACTATATTATTAAATTCAATTAAATCAAACGCTAATTTATTTTTTTGAATTGTTTTATCTTTTATTTTTTCATTTTCAATAATGTTATCTTTTAAGTTTTTTTCAGATATAAATTTTGTGATTGGTATTGATATATTATCACCATTATATTCTGAATACATTACATAATGATTTACTGTAGTCATTTGAATTGCTAAACGTTTATAACCTAGAGCTTTTAAATTATTAATTTTTACAGTAACAGTTTCATTTATAGCATTATATAAAAAATTTTGATTTCCATCTTTTATACCATTATATGTTAAATTACTAGCAAATATACCTGGGGCATAATAAACAACGATATTATTTGACATATCATTTAGTGGAAAAACAATGTCATTAGTTAAATTTTCAATTGATAAATCAACTGAAAAAATAAAATCCTCGTCATTTGTACTAAAAGATGGCATATATGTTGATGTGTTGTAACCTAGTAGTCGTCTATGATATGCTGTATAATTTGATAATTCAAATCTTTCAAAATTAATTTTATCTAATGTTACAGATTTTTCAGCTAATGAAGTTGATTGATATACGCCACCAATTTTCCATTCGTCATCAAAATAATACCATTTTCCGTCCGAAGTATTTACATAAACTCGTGAAGTATCAGTCATGCCACTTACAGAACTTACTACAAGTGGGCTTCCACTTGTTAAACCTAAAATTTGATTTTGTAAATTAATATCAGCATTAGTTCTAGCAATTGTTTCGTTTGCTATACTTTCTGTTATTTCAGTTCTTATATATTCACTATTTTCATCTAATAATTCTTTTGTTTCACTTTTATTATAAAAATTTTCAGCTATTTTATCAACATTTAACCAATCAGGAATAAACGAATTTTCATAATAAATATAAACATTAGGAATATTTACAACTGGGAATGTTAATACAATTGAATATATACCCTTTTCTTGTAAATTTTCATTAAATTCGATGTAATCATCATAAACAGTAAAATTGCTATATTGATACGGTAAATCAGTTTTTGACATTATTCCATGCGCGGGTACATTGCTAGCACGTTTTCCATCTCGATTTAGCATATATAATTGTGTCACTGGTGCATCATTTAATGTAAATTGTTTAGACACCTTTATTTTTCCGTTTGCTGTTGTTGGTATAATAATAGTAACAAAATTATTACTATCTCGATAATTTGGTAATAATGTTTCAGTATTATAACCATAGCTGTATTTATATTCACATTTTGATAAATCGAAAACATTAATATTTTTTACTATATTATTAAATTCAATTAAATCAAACGCTAATTTATTTTTTTGAATTGTTTTATCTTTTATTTTTTCATTTTCAATAATGTTATCTTTTAAGTTTTTTTCAGATATAAATTTTGTGATTGGTATTGATATATTATCACCATTATATTCTGAATACATTACATAATGATTTACTGTAGTCATTTGAATTGCTAAACGTTTATAACCTAGAGCTTTTAAATTATTAATTTTTACAGTAACAGTTTCATTTATAGCATTATATAAAAAATTTTGATTTCCATCTTTTATACCATTATATGTTAAATTACTAGCAAATATACCTGGGGCATAATAAACAACGATATTATTTGACATATCATTTAGTGGAAAAACAATGTCATTAGTTAAATTTTCAATTGATAAATCAACTGAAAAAATAAAATCCTCGTCATTTGTACTAAAAGATGGCATATATGTTGATGTGTTGTAACCTAGTAGTCGTCTATGATATGCTGTATAATTTGATAATTCAAATCTTTCAAAATTAATTTTATCTAATGTTACAGATTTTTCAGCTAATGAAGTTGATTGATATACGCCACCAATTTTCCATTCGTCATCAAAATAATACCATTTTCCGTCCGAAGTATTTACATAAACTCGTGAAGTATCAGTCATGCCACTTACAGAACTTGCTACAAGTGGGCTTCCACTTGCTAAACCTGAAATTTGATTTTGTAAATTAATATCAGCATTAGTTCTAGCAATTGTTTCGTTTGCTATACTTTCTCTCTGTCCTTTTGAAAATAATAAAGCATCGTAAAAACTCATACTCCTACCTCCTTCCAAATTTCTCCGTCAAAGTAAAATATTTTGCTTGTGTCTAGTTCTACGAATAAAGAATTTATTCCGACTGGGTTTCCATCTACTACTGTAGGCTTTACATCTGTGCTTAAACCCTTCAATTCCATATCGTTTGGGTGTTTTCTATCGCTGAACTTTACAGCATTGTTTACTGTTATCATTTATTTTCCCTCCTTTTTAATTATTTACTTTTTTATATTTAATACGAATTTTAAGTGTCAAATTAGCCTTGTTTTCAATAAAATAATTTCCAGCTGTTATCAAAAATTTCTCTGCGTCAAAAGAATAAAGTGATATGCAGAATCTAGGAAGTATACTTCCGTTTTCTTGATATATCAAAGGCAATTGTCTATATTGATCGCTTCCTTCTCTGACTAAAACTTGAATATCCTCAATTTCAGATATATCAGTTATTCCGTGATAAATATATGAGTTAAAATCCGGATTAGGATATATTAAAAATCTTTCAACATACCCAGCTTCGTCTTCTCCAACAATTCTTTCAAAGAAACCATCGGAGTCTTTAGCTAGAATTTCTTTTTTTATATATGGTTCATATGATGTTTTAGCAGGATTTTTTTCTAGCATAACTTCCCCCACAGTCGTCGAAGTATCAGTGAAAGGCTCATTTCCTCTATTGAATCTAAGCTTCAAAGAATCTATTCGAGTAAAATCATTTGCAATCGTTAATGATACAGAATTACTGCTTTGTACAGTCTCTTCTTGATATGCGGATCCACTTGCTCTTTGTCCGAATATAGCAATAGAAATTGACCTATCTGCTATAATAGTGTCTATTGAAAAAGTTATCGTTTTTCCTTTGTTTTTTAAAAGAAAATCATTCAATTCTTTTGTGACAATTTCACAATAATATGAGCCTTGATTTTTGGAAGTTATAGTTCCGTTTGCATTTAATGTGCAATCTATAAATTCACATTTTTCTAAATCAAGTAAATTTTTACCTCTTTTAATCCAAACCTTTTCAGATGTACTAGGTTGTGTACTTCCTACATAAACAGTGCTTTTTTCTATATTAGACTGCATTAGGTTTAAATTAGATGAATTAACGGGAGTATTTTCACTAGGTAAATTTTCAAAATTAATTTTCTCCATTGTTCTTTCCCTCCTTTAATATTCCTATTTCTTTTTGCAACAATTCTATTTGCTCTTGTTGTTCTTGTACTGCTTTCCATAAAATTGATGTCATTGTGTAACTATTAATTGCTTCTTTATTTTGTGAAATAACTTCAATAGGTGTTTTATAATTTCCACCTTTGTCTCCTATTATAAAACCTATATGCTTTTTATCTGTATCTTTTTCGTTCTTATAATTAAAACTATATAATTCACTATTCTTTAAAATGCCTAATACATTTTCATCAAATTTAGTAATATTCTTTTTCTTACTTTCTTGTGAATTATAATTATACGCATTGGCATACATGTTTCCGTAACATCTTATTCTAGTTTCTGAACCATTCAAACCAGCCGTCATACCTATTGCATTGTTAGTATCTCCACCTAAGGTAATGCCACCGTCCACCTTCATTAATATAAATATATGCGTGTGAGTTTGAATAACTATTTGAATTTATGTTCAATCCACCTGTATCTGAATCTATGTAAATCTGACTTGGAATTACTTTAACATCATTATATGAGTCATATATTTCTAACCTCGGATTACTTCTAGTTCCACCTTGTATTTGAACTAAACCACCAGTAATAGTGGCATTGCTACTTGTAATTGTTCCACTTACATTTGCATTATTACAACTCATATTACCATTAACATCAACATTAAAATTATTGCTTTTAATATCTATGCTCTCAGATGTCATATTTATAGTTTTTCCTGTTAGAGAAACTTTATCCGCACGAATTTGAACATCAGATGTTCCGTCGTTTATTTTTGCCGTGATTTTAGCATTTGTAAAATCATCTTCATTAACTTTTTGACCAACTTTAATTTCCACCTCACTCATAGTTTGATTTATTGTACTATATTTTGTAGTAGCTTCACTTTTTGTTTCGTATGTTTGAGCAACCTCAGTTCTTATTCCATTTATATTTTGATTTACTGTGCTATATTTTGTATTTGACTCACTTTTTGTTTCGTATGTTTGAGCAACCTCAGTTCTTATTCCATTTATATTTTGATTTACTGTGCTATATTTTGTATTTGACTCACTTTTTGTTTCATAAGTTTGTGTTACTTGACTATTTATCTCTCCAGCTTTAATATTAATTGCACTTTGCATTTGTTCTGTTGTAGAGTATCCAGTTAATGTTCGCGTTACTTCTGCTGAAATTTCATCTTTACTTTGAGAAATTGCACTTGTTAACTTAGCTTTTGTAGCCCACTGTGCTCCATATGTATTTTTTACCATTAGTCTTACAAATATATATGCACCACCATATCCTAATAACTCTATTTCGTAATTTCCTTCATCCAAATATATTGTTGGATATGTAAAGTTATATACAGTTTCTTGTGCTAATAAAGAAGTAGTTCCATCACTATTATATTGAATTCTTTTTTTAATTTGACAAGTTTGACTGTCATAGTCTAGCAAAAACTCATCATAATTATCAGCATCATACCACAACAAACTCATTGGTAATTCATAGTCAACATAAACATTTTCATATTTTGTTCCTACTATTATATTTCCAATAGTATAGTCTGTTCCAGCAATCAACAATGTATAATCTGTTCCATCATATGAATAGTATCTTTTATAACTTGTATATTTGTTATCTTGCGTTTGCATATATTCTGATAAATTTGTAAATCTTAAAGTTCTGGTTTTCATATACAAGCTCGAACTTGGAAATAATCTTGAATTTGGATATAAATATGAAATATTTGAGCCTGTAGGTCTTACTTTTATTGTTATAGGTTCGCTTTCTGCAATATTTTCAAGTTGTACTTTAGCATTTGTGCTTTCCTGTGAAGTAATCATATCTGCTATATCACTTATTTCAGCTCTGATTTCATCTACAGTTTGTGTTATTTCTGATATTTTTGCATTTTGTTCATCTACTTCTTCAACAACAGATTGTATTGTTTTATTTGCTTTATCTACAATTATCCTTGTTTGTTGATTTTGAAACACATCTACTGCTGTATTTTTATATGTTTCTTCATTATTAGATGTTCCTTCTGTTATTATTCCATCTGTTAATATTCCTGTATATTTTATCTTGTGACTAAATACTCTTGATTCAAAAGTTTCGTTATCTAATGTTTCTACATTTATTATATCACAACAATCTAAATATGCCAACCCTATTAATTCAAGTTGTGAAATTGGCATATATCTTAATCCCAAAAGTCTTGTTCCTGCTTGTATTAATTCACTTCTTTTTGACGGTGTATATGCAAATAAGTTATCATATATAACTAACTCTTTCAAACCATTTTCATCAATGCTCTCTTGGTCTTTTACTCTTTCTTCTTGCCCTTCTATGTTACTATCTGCATAAGTTACTTGATTTACTGGTCCATAATATTCGTTTGTTTTTTTAAATGAATTAGCTTTGTAATCATCTATTGTTATTGTTTCCGTATTATCAGCAATAATATTAAAATCTAAATATAATTTATTATCTTGACCTATTCTCGCCCAACTAAATGCACATTTTGCTATATTCTGTAATACTTCTCTTAATGTTGCCCCTTCAAATTGATTATCTTGTACAGTAAAGTTTTTATTTGCAAAATCTAATGAACCTAATTCTACTTCGGCTTGACTACATACATCCTGCAATAATGCTAATAATGTACATGGGTAAGATACTCTGTTTACATATTTTTTATTGAATTTTATCATGTAGTCATAAGCAACAACTCGCATTTTTCCATTCGTCGCATCTATCTCTGGAGCTTTATCTACAATAAAATTTCCATAATTTATATAGTAAGTATCTCCATTATAATCTGCTCCTATTTTTAATATAAATTCTTTATTCTCTAAATTTATATTACTAGCATAATCCGTTAAATTAACTTCTAATTTCCTTGCTGTTGCTGAACCTATAAAACCTAAGTTAGGAATATATCTTTGCTCATCAAGAGTTAAATCGCATAAATTATTATCTTCATTTATTTCAGTTCCACTCCATAACAATTTAGCTCTTGTGACATTATTTTTAAAAGCATCTTTTAAAGCATCAGTCCATTCCACATTGTTTTCCAGCTTATACATATCTTATCCCTCCTTAATGCTCAATTAAGTGTATTTCTTGCATTTCAACTAATTGTTGCCATCCCTTAGGCACAGGTTTATATGCCATGTCAGTATGATAAAATGTGCCTGTTTCGTATTCATCTATACCTTCATTATAGTATTCTACTTGTAAATACATACTCGACATTATTACAGCATAATATCTTTTATACTGTTCTAGAGTCATCGGAGGAAAAGACATTTCTATTTTAGTTCTTGTGTGTGGTAGAGTTTTTATTTCTAATTTTCCACTAGCCAATACTCCAGCATCTTGTGTTTGTTCAAGATGAGGCATTATTAAGAGTCCATCTCTTTTTATTCCTGGATCTGTAAAATTGCAATTTCCTATTTTCACATAATACCCTCTAAAATTACTCATGTTTTCCTCCTCCTTTATAAACTTACACCTAGCATATTGCTTTCTTCGTCCTTATATTGTCCGTATCCTCTGTAAACCTCTTGGTTGCCTACATTTACTTGTATTAATTGTGGTTGTCTATCATTTGGTTGGTTTTCAGATAATGCTCTACTTATTGCATTATATGTAGCTTTTGCAATTGCTGTTGTAATTTGGTCTTGATTTGCTACTGCTGTTCTATTTCCTATGTTACCTATCAATTCTGGTCCTGCTTCTCCTGCAAAGAATAATTGACCTAGTTCTGGGAAACCACCTTGTGCATACCATTCAATATTTAATTTTGGTAATTGTGCAGGTAAATTTAATGCTCTTAATATTTGACCTACTGTTCCTCCCACTTGTTGAGTTGACCAATTCATATGTGGAATTTTTAGTTTTGGTAAACTCCAAGAAAAATTGAATAAACCTTTTATTTTGTCTAGTGTTGTTCTTATCGTGTCATACGCTGTTCTAAATGGAGTAGTCAATATTTCAAAAACTCTAGAAAATCTATTCCCTATAAATTCAAACACTCCTCCTACAGATTTTTGTATTCCTTGCCATGCTCTATCCCAATCTCCTGTGAATATACCTACTACAAAATCTAATAATCCATTTAAAACTTCTAACATCGCTCCTACATCTTCTATAATTCTACCAAACCCACCAAAAGTAGTTTCAAAAAATCCGTCTAGTATTGGACTCATTAAATCAAATGCAATTCCAACTATTTCTGCTAATCTTGTAAAAGTTCCCATTATTTCTTTTAGAGTTTTAGCACCATCGCTATCCCATATTTCCTTTATTTTACTTGTCCAGTTTTTAAATATTTCTGTCATTGTTTCAATTGTTTTTATTGTCTGGTTTGCAAAATTTTGAAACTCTGGACTGGATGTAAACTCTTCGATAGCATTTGTAATTGATTGGATTATTTCATAAAGATTGTTCCATGAATCAAATAAATTTTGAATTATGGCTGTACCTTTATTGTTAGTATTCCATGCGTTTGAAAAAGCTGTTGTTATATTTCCTATCGTATTAAAAATATTTTGTAGTATTTTAAAGATTGTCCCTAAATATCTTTCTCCTGTTCCATTAGTCCACACTTGTGCGAAAGACATTCCTATTGCAGTTATTAAACCAGATATTCCTTCAAAAGAATATTTTATGCTACTAATAACTCCTGCTCCGTATGTGTCCCAACTTTTTCTAAAAGGTTCGAAAATTTCTGATAACATAGCTTTTATTTCATTTATTGTTCCTTCCATCGAATCAGTTACCGATGCAAACATATCATACTCTGGCAATTCTATTCCTAGTGTTCCCCCGCTTAAATCTCCTGTTCCTGCTCCTTTGCTTCCTGAACCAGTATCAAAATTTATATTGTTTAATTCATCAAAAGGCATTAACATTTTATTGAGCTTCTTTGCTGTTTTGTCTGCTGAATCTCCTACACCATCTATTCCATCGGACACTCCACTCAATAAATTTCCTACACTACTTAAATCAGAGTCATAATTACCTAAATCTATTTTAAAGAAATTTGCTATTGCCTGTGCTGCCGAAGTTAATACTCTAGTGACTATTCTAACAACTGGAATTATTTGCATTAATACTGGGATAAATATAGTTCCAATAGCCCTACCTAAACTCTTAAATTCATTTTGCATTACTCTTAAAGCATTGGCTGGCGACATTATACTTTTTCCCAAATCGCCTTGTATTTTTTGAGTTGATTTCATAATTTGATAATATATTAACTCAGTTTTTTGTGCCTTAGTCATATCCTTTACTTTTTGTTGCAATCCCAAAGAATAAGCAGTTTCTTGCAAACTCGCTTGGTTTAGTGCTATACCATATCTTTTCAATGTCTCTTCTTCGCCTGAGAATCCTGAAAGTAACTTTCTTTGTGCATCTTCAAAAGGCATATTTGTAAGTGACATAAGATCTCCAGATAATTGCGTTAAGTTTTTGCTCATTATGTATGCTCTATCGCTTGCTATTCCAACCCCTTCCGCTAAATTTTGAAATGAAGATATGGAATCCATCATAGCTTGTGGGTCTAGTCCTAATTCGCTTTCTCCTCTTTTTATAAATTTCATTGCATCAGAAGACAAATCCCCCATAGACGTTCTAAATAAATTTACTGTTTCAATATAATCTGCTGTTTGACTTGTTAAACTCCCTATTTCTTTTGCAAGTTTTGTTATTACCTGTGCACCTAAAACACCTTTTATTATTCCACTAAATTTGCTTGCTGTTGCACCAATTTTGTCAAGTCCTATTGATTTTGAAAAATCATTCTTTTTACCTGCTGATTTTAATCTATCTAATTGTTTTTGTAACTTTTCCATTTTCTCTTCTGTGCTTTCAGCACCTTCGGTTTTAAACTTAATACTTACACTATATTGTTGTATGTCTGGCATTTATTATTCCTCCTTTCTATTATTAAATCTTTTTTTCATATCTCTTGACCAATTTTGGAAGAATATTTGTGCTCTATACATATCTCGTTCTTCTTCTATTTCTTTTATTTTTGTTTGTTTTTCAATATTATTTTCTAATCCATAAGGTTTCTCTGGATAAGGTAGAGGCTCTTTTGCTTTAGAAAAGGCTCGTAGTACAGGAGAAACATCACATATCGCCTCATATACGTACAAGCCTTGTTCCCACGTTATCCATTTAGTTTTTTCTAATTCTCTTTTTTCTTTCATTTTGTATGCTTCTAAGTACATTTTTGTCATGGTTACATCTCCATACCAAAATTGCTCATAAGTCATTCCTATTGATATATAAAACGGACAACATTTATTAAATTCATCTGTTAGGAAGAAGTGCTCTACTTTCTTAGATTTTATTGTATCTAAGACATCTTCCAATCTATGTTTTTTGAGTTATCTTCATCTTCATTATCCCCAAGTAATACTGAATATGTTTCAATTGCCATTTCAGATAAACATGAGTTTAATTCAGATTTATTCCCTATATTTTCATAAATTTCTTGAATTTTCTCTATTTTTTCTTTTTTATGATTTTTTAAAAATGCACCTTGCCATAATATTGAAATCATGGAAGCTGGTTTAGATTTAATTTCATCTATTTTTAATCCATTATTCTCCATTATTTCTATTGCTTTTCTATCATATTCTAATGTGTATTTTACACCCTTATAATCAAATTCTATCTTTTTATTCATATTTCAATCTCCTTTTATAAAATTACGCTGTAGGTTTGTCATCCCACTCTGGTTCTCCTGTAACTGTTATTGAGTTCTCTACTTCTAATACAGAGTTTACACTCATTTCTGGTAACCCCATTGGAGATGGTTCTCCGGTAAAGTATAACCCTTCCGTTAAGCCAGGTACTTCTATATAAAACCATGTAGCTTTACTTGTTACTTTTGCAGCTGCATCAGCTGTTATTAACGCATCCCAAGCATCTTTTAAGTCTTGTGACATATTAAATGTAAATCCTAATGCACCGCCTGTATCTTTTAATCCAGGGATATATGTCTTATATTCAGTTTCATTAAGAGTTGTAGTCTCTAAGTTATCTGGTTGTGGGTTTAAAGTTGGAATACCCTTTATACCAACAAGTTCTGTATAAGCAGATTTTGCAGTTGGTCTTGTTCCAGCTGTATCTTCTACTGCATAATATAAATGTACCCCTATTGTACTTAAATATCTTGCCATTCTTCATTCCTCCTTTATAATTAACTTCTATATATTAAATTTGTTTCTTTATCATAAACACAATTATATCTTATAGCTCCAGTCATTATTGTTGAATCACTTATATATGGAATTATAGCTGGGCTTCCTATTCTTTGCATATTATAGTTTGGAATTTGCAAATATTCATCAATTATATTCAAAATTTCTCTTACACTATCTATTGCATCATATTCTTGCATATCTCTACTGTATACTGTGATTTGGTAGCCTAGAGCTGTCGTTCTTTCTCCTAATGTCGTACTTCTATTTGTTACTTCGCTATTTTGTATTTCTTCAATGATGACTTTAGGATATTTTCCTTTTGGTAACTCTTTATATTTTTGTTTTACTAAAACATCTTTAAATTCATCATTTCTTTGCGAAAATAATTCTTGTATTTCTTCTTCAAGTTGATTAATTAAAGTTACCATCATTAAAACAGTCCTTTCATATATTTTTCTACTATATTAGGCAATTCTCTTTCAATAGTCTTTCCTGCATCATAAACTTGCTTTTGAGCTGGAACACCTTTTGTATAATGTGTTTCTCCAGCATCATCTACATAAGTCCAATACAAATCCCCTTCTGAAATTCCTGCCTCAATAGCTTTTTCTTTTTCAGCTACCCTTTTGGTTGCTTTTCTTATTGTCTTTCCACTATTATATGGATTTAATGTAAATCTTCCTTTTAATGGATGTGGTTTCATCTGCCCTTCTGTACCTGTACCAAATTCACTATACCACGCTTGTGGTCCACTCATTGATACCGTTTTTTCATTAGCACTTCCACTTTTAGAAAAATCCATATATTCTCCAGCTTGATATTGACTTTTTGAGTAGTTTTTTTGTATTTCGTCTAATGCTTTTTCCGCAAGTTCATCAATAATATCTTGACATACTTTTTCTAACTTGTTTCCAAAGTTATCTAACATATTATCAAGTTTATCTGACTCTACATCTACATCAATCGCCATAATCATCACCTACCATTTTTTGCAAGTGCATCGTATATTCATTTATGTACACCTTCGGATTTCCATTAACATAGTAGTCAGCTGTATTACATGTTTTATCGTATTGTTCTGGTGGTTCTACGAACACATAACACCTATCTCCATTATGGAATAACTTTCCTAAGCTAGGTCGCATATATACTATTAAAGTTTCTATGCTATCTGGTCCAGCCTCTAATACCTCTCCAATAGAATTTATCGGTTGATAATTTAATCTTATTTTTTGTGGTCTACCAAATATTATTCGTCCATTTTCTTCTTGCTTTGTACAATAATAAAATGTCCTTTTATTCCTTTTTAGATTATTCATTATAAATCAACCCCTTTTGCTAAAGGTATTATTTTTCTTGTTAAAGCTAATGGGTATTGTGACGAATTGTCATATGTTCTAATAATTCCACCTTCACTATGATAATTCTCTCCTTCTGCTCCATATCTTGATAACGATGCAACCGCTAATTCAACAATTATTCCTGCATATATATCTTCAAAAGGTTTAGCTTCAGTTGGAGTAAAATGTCTATCATTATAATATTCTAATAAAGCATTAGAAATTTCCATCTTCAAAATCGTATCTGAATATTCAGATGAACTTAAATCTTCTGCTTCTATTCTAGTTCTTAACTTTGTAACTAATCCTTGTACTTTTGGGTTATTATCAAAATCCATTTTACTCCTCCTTTTTCTATAATGTATCTAATGAGTTTCTATCAGTTTTGCTCATTCTTTTATAAGCATTTTCTAGTGTTATTTCTTTTATCTTTTCTTTTATTTCTGGTGTTATTCTTTGTACCTCTTTTAAAGGTTTAACATTATAGTCATTTCCTTTTTTGGCTATTTCTACTTCTACTATCTTATTAGAAAAAGGCTTTATGTAAATTTTACCATTATATTCATATAACATATTATTCTTCCTCCTTTTTGCTAGTAGTTTTTCTCCTTACACCATATTTAGCAGTTATTTTATCTTCTTCTTTCTCTGCTTCTTCTTTAATAGGAGAGACTACTTCTTCTGTAGTCTCCTTATTTTTTTCAGAAGCAATACGATAACCTAATTGCCTGTATTGGTCTTCGTAAGTTCCACGAGAACATACTATTTTTTCATTTCCTTTTACAATTGTTACCATCTTGCTATCCCTCCTTATGATGGATCTACATCTAAGATGAATACTCCATCAGCTTGCTCAAATGAAGGTAATGC
>Ga0326513_10002570_pt1 | contig 13370 bp, 15 predicted proteins | sample 2_2465_0518_D_FD_203654 | JGI IMG/M metagenome (GOLD analysis project Ga0326513, IMG submission 203654) | Bovine rumen microbial communities from UC Davis, California, United States - 2_2465_0518 | ecosystem: Host-associated > Mammals > Digestive system > Stomach > Rumen | place: USA...
CTAATGCAGTCACCGGCGACGAGCTTATCGACTTGCAGGGCAAGGTAAAGGACGTTTACCAAGCAAACGCAATTTGGATTATGTCTCCGTCTACTCGCGATGCTATCCGCAAGCTCAAGAACGATATCCACGACTATCTGTTAAGAGACGATCTCTCCGCGCCTTGGGGCAAGACTCTGCTCGGCAAGCCCGTTTACGTCTCCGACAATATGGAGAATATGGCGGCAGGCAAGAAAGCTATTTTCTACGGCGACTTTAGCGGACTTGCTACAAAGTTTAGCGAGGAGATGCACGTTGAAGTATTGCGTGAGCTTTACGCCGCTCAACACGCTCTTGGCGTTGTCGGTTGGGTAGAGTTTGACGCTAAGGTCGAGGACGAGCAAAAGATCGCCGCTCTCACAATGAAGGCATCTTAATTTAACTTTCGGAGGGCTTAACTATGACTTACAAAGCTAAGGTCTCTTTCGTCGGTCGTCTCTGTATGACTGCCGGAGAGCAAAAGGAAATCTCGGACGAGGAGCTCGTTAAGGATCTAACTCGAGCCGGGTATATCGAGCCCGTAGAGACTGCTGAGAAAAAGTCTCGAGTCGGCTCTAAGTCTAAAAAGGCTGAGGAGGCTATCTAATGGCTGAGGAGGCTTATGTTAAGTTTAGCGAGATAACAACGAGCAATCTCGTTAATTACCTACGAATAGCCGAGACTACACAAGCGGATCTCGATTTGTTGGGAACTATACTCGAGGCGGCGAAAGCTCACGTCTTAACTTATACCGGGCGAGACGCCGACGCCGTCGACGGGTATCCCGATTTTACTATTGCGGTCTATGTGATATCGGCGGAAATGTATGACAAGAGGACTCTCTCGGTCGACTCTGAGAGAGCTAATCAAATTGTCGAGAGTATTCTCGGCTCGAGGAGTATTAACCTATTATGAACGTAAAAGACGCAGGAGCTTTCAAGCATCTGATAGATATAGTTAGCGGCGAGTATGTAAAGGACTCGGCAGGCTTTAAGACTTGGCAACAAAAAGCCGTTGTCTTGTCTGCTTACGCAATCGTAAAGACTACGAAAGGCTTTACTCTTATCACTAACAATTCAGACTTTGAGAAAGCTCTTACAAATTTTACGATCCGCTACCCGGTTAGTACAATAACTCGAGATATGAGAATCAACTTTCGAGGCAAAGTCTACGAGATACAATACTTAAACAATGTCGATGAGGCGAACGTCTTACTCGAGATCCAAGCAAAGGAGATAACTCACTAAATGGCAAAGTTTGAGGCAGAGCTCCCGACTGAGTTAATCAAGCAATTTGAGAGACTTAATCTTAAAACCGAGGAAATGCTCGGCGAAATGGTAAAAGCCGGGGCTACTGTTACGCTCGAAGTAATGAGATCGAAGATCCCGAGAGGGCTTAGAGAATCTCTTACTAACTCAAACTATGGTATTTCAAGAGTTTACAAGACTCCGAGCGACGACGGCATCAATTGTCAAGTACAGATAAAGGGCTATTTTACTAACCGCTATGGCGAGAAAACGCCCGCGCCGCTCGTTGCTAATCTCTTTGAATATGGCTCAAGCAAGAGAGAATATCCGAGACAACCGTTTTTCCGGCAGTCGTTTAATAAAAAGTATATAACCGAGGCGATGCAAAGAGTCGAAGATCGCTATATAAGCGGAAAGGCATAATAAGTTATGAACGAGTTAATAGAATCGTTGTTTGCAGATTTTACAGTCGACGGAGTCAAGATCCCCGTTACTCTGCTCAACTATGAGGGACACGGCGAGCCCTACGTCGTATATCTGCAATATGACAAAGATAACTCTTACGCTCTCGACGACGAAATCGCGGGCTTTGTGGCGTATTATGACTTTGACGTTTACTCAAAGGGCAATATCAATAAAATTATTGAGAGCCTAAAAACAATACTCAAAGGCGCGGGCTTTACTTGGCAACCGAGACGAGACTCTCCCGACTTTTACGAGCCCGACACGGAGTATTATCACAAGACAATTTGCTTTGCTTATCCCTTGCAAATTGAATAAAAAAATCTAACGAAAGGAAATTGTTAACAATGGCAAGAATAGGACTTAATAACTTTTGGTACTCTCACTTGACCGAGGCGGCAGACGGAACGCCTACTTTTGACGGCGCTAAGTCTCTTGGCAAGGCGGTTAGTGCTAATGTCTCTATCTCAAACAACTCCGCCGCTCTGTATGCCGACGACGTACTCGCAGAGAGCGACACAAGCTTTCAGAACGGAACTATCACTCTCGGAACGGACGACGATAGAGAGGCAACTTTCGCCGACTTGCTCGGACACGATATTTCAGAGGAGGGCGAAGTTACGCGCAACGCTAATGATACTGCTCCTTGGCTATCCGTCTCGAGAATCGTTGTTAAAATGGTTAGCAACGTAAGGATCTATAAAGTAGAGACTCTCTACAAGGTAAAGTTTAGCGAGCCGTCTCAAGAAGACCAAACAAAGGGCGAAGCGGTCGAGTTTTCTACTCCCGAGATCGAGGGAACGATCGCAACTCTCGCAAATGGCAATTGGAGCATCGCTAAGAACTTTCAGAGCAAAGAGGCGGCTATTGCTTATATCCAAACTCTCTATGCCGCACCGACTCCCTAAATTCTTTCTCCGGGCGTATGGTATAATTTAATTAAGTCGCCTCGTCTCTTGGCAATCTCGAGGCGAGGCGGCTTTATTTTTTCAAAGGAGGCTCAATATATGAAAGAGGTATCAACAATACTCAAGAACGGAGACAAGGAGTATAAGCTCGTATTTAATCTTAATGCTATGCAGACAATACAAGAGGAATACGGAACTCTCGAGGCTTGGGGCGATCTCACGGACGCAAAAAACGGCGAGCCTAATATCAAGGCTTTAATCTTTGGTATGGCGGCTATGATAAACGAGGCTATCGAGATCGAGAACGAGGACAACGGAACAAATAAGCCGTTACTCACTTTGAGGCAGGTCGGCAGACTGCTAACCGATGTGGGAATCGATAACGCGACTGCTCAAGTAAATGAGACTGTTATCAAGTCCGCCGGAGCATCTGAGGACGACTCAAAAAACGGATAATCCAAGAGGACGATGAAAGGGAAATCAAGCCGATAAACTTCTCTTGGATATACTATATCGGCTTAGCTAAATTGAATTTGAGTCAAAAGGAAATCGGCAGATTAACTCTTAATCAATTTAACGGACTATATAAGGCATATAAGGACACTTTCGACTTGGAACTGCTCATAGCTCGAAAGAACTTCACTTATGAGAAGTTGAGACTCAAGCAAGAGCAAGACGAGGGCGAATGGCTACCGTAAAAGGAGGCGTAAACAATGAGCGGCTTTGGCGGCGCGGTAAAACTCACGGGCGAGAGCGAATATAAGAGAGCTCTTTCTAATATTACTCAATCTCTCCGAGAGGTAGACTCGGAGCTAAAACTTGTTGCGTCTCAATATGATAAGAACGACTCAAGCGAGGAGGCTTTGACGGCTCAATCTGAGGCTCTCAATAAAAAGCTTGATGCTCAAAGAGAAAAGGTTAAAGTCTTAACTGATAACTATAACGATCTCTCAAACAAGGCAGAGGCTAATAAAAGCAAGCACGAGGCGCTTAGAAAAGAGCTCGAGACGGAGACGAGAAAACTCGAGGCTCTCAAGAATACGGCGGGCGAAAATACGGCAGAGTATAAGGAGCAAGCCTCGAAGGTCGCGACGCTTTCCTCCGAGTATAAAAACTCGGTAAAGAATATCGAGAATCAAGAGGGGGCTCTCTCCCGGGCAAGAACTGAGCTCAACAAAGCTACTTCGGAAATGAATAACACCGAGAGAGCCGTTGACGATCTCGGAAAAGAGTTTGATAATACTGCAACCGATGCAGGCGAACTCGAGGACGCCGCCAAAAAGGCAGGCGACGCCGCCGAGAGCTCGGCAAAAGGAGGTTGGACTGTATTAAAAGGCGTACTTGCAGACTTGGCGAGCACGGCTATAAGCTCGGTACTCGGAGAACTTCGCTCCATAGCATCTGAGGCAGTAGACGCGAGCGACGCTCTCGACAAATTCGCAACGACAATGTCTTTCGCCGGTTACGATTCGGCGACTATTGAGCAAGCTCAGAACGACGTCAAGACTTACGCAGACAAAACAGTCTACGACTTAAACACAATCGCTAACACTTCGGCTCAACTTGCCGCTAATGGTATTGACGACTTTCAAGGCTTAACCGAGGCGGCAGGAAATCTCAACGCCGTTGCAGGCGGCAACGCCGATACTTTCCGCTCCGTCTCTATGGTATTAACTCAGACGGCAGGCGCGGGCAAGCTTACAACGGAGAATTGGAATCAATTAGCTAATGCGATTCCGGGCGCGAGCGGCGTATTACAACAAGCATTACTCGAGGCGGGAGCTTATACGGGCGACTTCCGCGAGGCTATGGCAGACGGCGAAATCACGGCAGACGAATTTAACGAGGCTATTAAAAAGCTCGGTCAAGATCCCGTCGCGGTCGAGGCGTCTCAATCTGTTAGTACGTTTGAGGGAGCTATCGGCAATTTGAGAGCGACTGCCGTTAATGGCTTTATGGAGATCTACGAGACGATAGGCAAAGAGAATATAACGGAATTTATTACGGGTATAACAGACTTTGTCGAGGAGATTATCCCGCCGCTTATAGAGGCGGTCGAATGGTTTATAGATAATCTCCCGGCGATCGCGCCTATTCTCGGCGCTATTGCAGGCGGTCTCGTTGCTCTTATGGTAGCTCAGAAAATAAACGCCGTTGTAACTGCTTTCCAAGCTTGGCGCGCGGCAACTGAGGGAATGACAATAGCTCAAGCGGCTCTTAATACCGTGATGAACGCTAATCCGATTATGGTTATTGTTACCTTGCTCGGAGCTCTTGTCGGAGCTCTTGTCGTCGCCTACAATACCAACGACGAATTCAAGGAAAAGATAAACGAGGCTTGGGACTCTATCAAAGAGACTTTCGATAGAGTATGGTCTGCTATTGAGACTTTCTTTACTACTACGCTCCCGGGCTTTTTCAAGACGGCGAGAGATAAAACAGTCTCTTTCTTTACTGAAGTGCTTAATAAGATTAAGGCTTTTCCGGGACAAGTCAAAGAGCAATTAACAACGACTTTTGATAATATAAAGACTTTCGCCTCGAATACCGTTAGTAAGGCAAAGACAACGGCGAACGACTTTGTATCTAATATGGTTAACAAAATAAGCGAACTCCCGGGCAAGCTTTGGAATCTCTTGCTATCTGCTATCGGTAAAGTCTCGAGCTTTGCTACTGATATCGGCTCAAAAGCTTTGAGCGCGGGCGCGGACTTTGTCTCTAATCTGATAAATAAAGTAGTCTCTCTCCCGGGTGAACTTTGGAACAAGCTACTCGAGGTTATCGGCAAGGCGGCAGACTTTGCGAGAGACTTCGCTCAAAAGGCTATCGATGCCGGACAAGACTTTTTCGATAACATTATCGACAAAGTAGACGATATCCCGGGCGAAATGCTCGACGTAGGACGAAATATCGTCGAGGGTATATGGAACGGCATTAAAAACGCTAAGGATTGGTTATTAGACAAAGTCGGAGACTTTGCCGACGATGTTATCGGCGGCGTTAAGGGCTTTTTCGGTATTAGCTCGCCGTCAAAAGTCTTTAGAGATGAAGTCGGCGTTTATCTCGCCGAGGGTATAGGCGTCGGTTTTTCTGATGCGATGCGTGAAGTATCGCAGGAAATGGAGGAGGCAATCCCTACAAGCTTTAACGCGCCAACGATCGACGGAGCAGACTACACGGCAGGCGATGTTTACGGCTATCCTACAAGCAATACTGCTCTTGTCTCTGCTATTATTGATGCTCTCGAGGGAGTCGACGTTAAAATGGACGACGTAACAATGGGTAGATTCGTTAGAAAAACTGTAACCGATGCGATTTATACTTAAAAGGAGGGGCTAATCGATGAATACTCGCCCGTATTTGATAATAAACGACAAAAAATCGACTGATGTTAAGGGCTTGCTTATCTCGAGTCTTGCTCCGATAACTAAACCGGCAATAAGAACTCAAGTCGAGACTATCGACGGCAGAGACGGCGATATAGTTACTGAGCTCGGCTTTTCTGCTTACGATAAAAAGGTCGATATCGCTCTCTCTTATGAATATTGCGTCGATGATGTAATAGAATACTTCTCTCAGAGCGGAAAAGTCGTTTTTTCCAACGAGCCCGACAAATATTATCTCTTTAATATTTACAAGGCTATCGACTTCGAGAGACTTATCCGCTTTAAGCAAGCGACCGTTACTTTTCATACGCAACCGTTTAAGTTTTCCGAGTCCGAAAATACAAAGACTTTTACTACTAATCCCGACAACGAGTTTATTATTCGCAATAACGGCAATATCTACTCGCGCCCGGTATTAACGATCGAGGGGCGAGGCAATCTTGTAATGAGAATAAACGGCGAGCAAGTCTTGCTTGTTAATCTGCCGTTAGGCGGCGGCTATATAAAAATAGACGCGGCTCAGATGAACGCTTACGGCGAGGACGGGGCTCTCTTAAATCGACAAGTTATCGGCAATTATGATAATATCAGACTAAAGAAAGGCGAGAATATTATTAGCTTAACTAATGGCTATGTAGCTAAGCTCTCAATCGATAATTATTCTCGTTGGATATAAGAAAAGGAGGCGGACTAATGAGCAATAACGAGCTTAATTATGGCGGCTATGTCGGAGGCTACTTCTTTAATCCGATTCGACGCGATATCTCGATGATAAAAGGCGATACAATGTCTTTCGGCTTTCAAGTACAAGGCTTAGAGGGGCAAGATCCCGAGGGCGTTGAGCTGATTTGTAAAAAGACTCTTGAGGACGAGAGCTCACTTTTTGAAATCTCTCTTGCAGACAATATCGACAAGCGCTCGTATGATGAGGAGGCGGATATTATAACATATACCGTTAGAATCCCGCCTCGATTAACTGAGGATCTCGACGCAGGTCGATATTTTTACGATCTCAAGACATATGTTGATACTGATGTTATCTCGCTAATGATAGGTAGAATAAATATTGAGGAGGGTTGCTAAAATGAAAGATATAGTCTTTAGAACTATAATGCTAAAAGGCGCGGCAGGTAATGACATTACGGGCATCGAAAAGACAAGCTCGAGCGGTAATGTTGATACTTATACAATCACGCTTTCGGACGGATCGACCGAGACTTTTACTGTTACCAACGGAACGAGCATCGAGTCGATAGAAAAGACAAGTACAAGCGGCTTGATTGATACTTATACAATCACTTTGACGGACGGCTCAACGACTACTTTTGAAGTCGCTAACGGCGAGAACGCTCAAGTTTACGAGATCCCGAAAGACTCCGTTATCGGATTCGACTCTGAGGACGAGACGCCCGCCGGGTATGATGAAATCCCGAGCCCGTACGACTCGGCTCTTTCTGCAACGTCGGACAATGCGCCTCAAACTAAGGCGGTTAAGGAGGCGCTCGATTTAAAAGCGCCGCTTGCAAGTCCCTCTTTTACGGGCTCGCCGACTGCTCCGACTCAAGCGGCGGGTAACAACTCGACGAGGATCGCAACGACGGCATATGTACAAGGCGAAAAGCCGTCGATAGGAAACATAACTAACTTAACAACAGTATCGGCTAATACAACGGCTTGGCAAAACGTAGGCTCTTTTTCGACGGTCGGAGGGAGTAAATATTTAATCGTTATCACGGCGGAATTTGCGGGCAATTCAACGGGAGTGCGACAAATAGGCATTAGTACAACAAGCGGCGGAGCTCCGATGGACTACTTCCGAAGTGCCGGAGCAAATAATATGGGAACAGTAAAACAACAACTTCAACTTGTGAGTATTTTAGCTCCGTCATCAAACACACCATATTATATCAATGTTGCTCAAAACAGTAATAGCGGTTTGGAAATAAAAAGTAAATATTCGCTCATAAAATTAGCGTAAGGAGGGTTAAACAATGCGATTCTTAAAAAAGGTTCAAGTCTCGGCTCTTGGCGGTACGGGTACTATTGTCGATTCTTTAGTCTCCGGGAGCGATCCCGTAACAAACGCTCCGTCTATTCGTGCGGTTAACGAAAAGCTCGGAGTTAATAACTTGATGTTTAACGGCGACTTTGTAAATCAACCTAATCCTCCTACGGATTATTTTGCTAACGGTTGGAAAATTCAAAACGGATACGCAACGGGATCTATGGGCTTTTTCTTTCCTCGCGGTAGTATTATAGACTTGGCATCTCCCGCTTTTATGCCTAATTGGTTTTCGGTCGGCGATACTTGGAAATATCCCTATACCGTTACCGTAGAATTGAAAATAGGATCTAACGAGCCTATTGTTAGGAGTGTAACCTATACGACTTATGCTCAATCGGCAGTTAAAACGATTGAGGATCTTGGCGGCGGCGTATTGTTACAATGCAATATTTCAAATCCCGATAATAAATATATGAGGCATACTTTCACGACAACGGGAGCGATCGCCGACGATATATCTATAAGGCGAATAAAAGCGGAATTTGGCGCAACTGCAACGCCGTTTATCCCGTCTATGAGAGATGTCGCCTCGATAATCGCCGCTCAAGAACTTGTTGCCGGACTCAAAGTCTTTGAGTTTAGCGGAACGCTCCCGGCAGATACGAGCGGCTATGTCGCAATAGAGGGAGAGACGGGTTATAATCTCTCGATTCTTGCCGCCTATTGCTATAACGTTACCGATGCTCTATATTACGAAATGGCAAAGCCCGATATAGTCGGAGCGAGCTACTATCGCCCGACTCTCTACGCTCGCGGCAATTTGATAAGAATACAACTCGATTCGACAAGTGTAACTAACTACGCCTCGCAAGCTTTTAAGATATTCGCTTTAGGTTGGAGAGCTTGAGAAAATGGATAACACAATTACTTTTACACCGAGCGAGCTCGTCTCGATAATCCTCGCAATATGTGCGGCTATTGTAACGATCTCTGCCGCTCTCGGCGTTATTACTAAGGCGATCGATAAGACAAAGTCGCCCGAGCGAGAGCAAAACAACCGACTCGGAGCTATTGAGCATCGGCTCGACGAGATCGACAAGACAATCGTTACTTTTAGAGAGTATTTTACAAACGACGATAACCGATTTAAGGCTATCGAGAAAAGCAATAAAATTACTCAGTCGGCTCTTTTGGCTTTGCTTAAACATTCTCTTAACGGGAACGATCTAACGAGTTTACGCGAGGCAGAAAAGACTCTCGAGGAGTATTTGATAGACAAATAAGAGGTTTTGACAATGATTAAGATATTCTCGCCTAATGATACGGACTTCACTACGAACGGCGACGCCGTTATCAAGGCAAGCCGCGCCGTTGTAACGAAAGTTGATAACGGCGACTATTTTTTAAATCTCGAATGTGGCGTTGAGTATGCTCAATATATCAAGGCTAATAATATCGTTGTAGTTGATACGCCTCAAGGACAACAAGGCTTTCGGCTTGAGGCTAATATCGAGACAACGGGAACAAAGATCCGCGCGAAAGCTTGGCATCTTTACTACGACGGCGAGAATTATATTATCGCCGATTCTTACGTTGTAAATAAGAACTGCAACGATGCTCTCAATTGGCTTAACGATGCGACCGACAACGAGAGCCCTTTTTCTGTTAGCTCAGACGTGCAGACGATCGCAAGCTTTCGATGTGTGAGAAAGAATCTCAACGAGGCTATCGATGTAGTCTTATCCCGTTGGGGCGGGCATCTTGTGAGAGATAACTTTAATATCTCGATAAAGAATGTTATCGGCGAGGACAACGGCGTTACTATTCAATATCGAAAGAACTTGAAAGATATAGCCGTTACTGAGGATTGGACGGGAGTTTGTACTAAAGTCTTACCCGTCGGCAAAGACGGCTATCTGCTCGATGAGCTTTATCTCTACTCAGAGATACAATATGATATCCCTTATACAAAAGTAGTTACTTTCGAGCAAGATAATATCAACGAGGAGGACTATAATACCGAGGCAGAGTATAAGGCGGCTCTCCGTGAGGATCTTATCTCGAAAGCTACTGCTTATCTCGAGGCGGCTCAATACCCGGCGATAAATTACACGATATCGGCTAATATGGACAAGATAACCGACGTCGGCGATGTTGTCGAAGTATTCGACGAAAGACTCGATCTCTCTCTTTCTGCCGCCGTTGTCTCTTTTGAGTATGACGTACTTCTCGGCAAATATAACAATATCGTTTTCGGTACTCAAGCTCAGAGCTTGAGCGATCTTATGAGCGGTATATCGGCTCAAATACAGACGGCAATAACTGAGAATAACGAAAACTTGACTATCAATATTCAAGCCGCCGTCGAAGTCGCCGTTGCTCGTATATGGCAAGCACTCGGCTCAAGCTATGTAATCTATACCGGCGATGCGATAACCGTTGTAGACTCGCTCCCGGCTGAGTCTGCCGTCAAAGTAATGAGGATAGACGAGAACGGCGTCTCTTTCTCTACTAACGGCATCAACGGCAACTTTATAAAAGCTTGGGGCATCGACGGCAGGCTCGATTTTTCCAAGTTTACGACTACCAACTTCACGGCAGACTTGATAAAAGGCGGAGTCTATAAGCTCGGCTCTAATCTCAATAGCAACGGCAGGCTTGAGCTCTATAACTCGGCGAATACTTTAATAGCCGAACTAAACAACGGCGGAATCACGGCATACGGCGAGAACGGCTCGAAATTCATCGCGAGCGATTCGGAGGGTATAAAGATACTCGACGCAGACGGCGCGATAATTTGGGGCATCGAGGGCGACACTACACGAGTGAAAAAGGCTCAAGTCGATGAGAGTTTATCAATCGGCGGCAAGCTTTCGTTTATGCCTATTACGGTTACGGACGGCGACGACAATATTATTAACGACGGTATAGGCTTATTGCCTATTATCGAATAAGGGAGGCGGCAAATATGGCAACAAGCGGCTCTTTTAATACTACGGGTTACGACGGACGATATCTTACTTTTGCTTGGGTTTTGCTCTCTCAAAGTTATGAGACAAATTCGACTATAATCTCTTGGAGCTTAACGGGCGCAGGACAAGGCGGCGCGACTTGGTATAAGGCAGGCTCTTTCAAGGTAATAATAAACGGCGTTGTCGTTTATCTCTCGGCTCAGAGAATCAATCTCTACAACGGGACGGCGGTAGCAAGCGGACAATTTACAATCGAGCACGACAACGACGGCAACAAGACTTTTGAGGCATCTGCTGAGGCGGCTATTCACTTAACCGAGGTTAATTGCCAAGGCGCGGGCTCTTGGAGTCTGCCGAAAATCGAAAGATACGCGTCTATCACTTCGACTCAAGACTTCACCGATGAGGAGAATCCGAGCTTTAACTATGTTAATCCGCTCGGCGACGACGTCAACTCTCTGCAAGCTAATATCAGATATAACGGGCAATATCTGCTTTCTTGGGTAGATGTCAATAAAAACTCAACAAGCTTTACTTTTGAACTTTCGGCGGCAGATAGAACAATATTGCGAAATCTTATCCCGTCGAGTAATTCAGTCGTATTAACTATCGATCTGAGAACTGTTATCGGCTCGGCGGAATATCACTATCCCGCTTATATAACTATGAGCATCGTAAACGGCGAGCCTCGTATTAGCGGCATAGCTTACCAAGACACAAACGAGGCGACTTATGCTATCACGGGCAATAGGCAGAGACTTATACAAGGAAAGTCTACGGCAAGAATCTCGATCTCGTCTCTTTCTGCCATAAAAGGCGCGGCTCTTTCATCTATCGCCGTAACTATTAACTCGGTTACTAAGACGGCATCTATCGCCGGTACGAGTCTCAATAACTTTGTCTTTGACTTCGGAACAATCGACTCGAGCGATTCTATCCCGGGAGAGATCGTAATAACAGATTCTCGAGGCAATAGCTCGACGGCTACTCTTAATATCGTTATGCTTGCTTATAGCACGCCCGAGGCGCTTATCTCGTGCGCTCGCCGAGGGAATTACTATAACGATACTAATCTAACCGTAAACGCTCAGATAAGCCCGTTAGACGGCAATAACGAGGCTACTATCGAATATCAATATCAAGAGGACGGCTCGGCGGTATGGTCGGAGCTAACCGAGATCGCAGACGGAGCGACCGAGACAATAAATCTCGCTAACACTTCGGCTTGGATAATTCGAGTTATTGTAACTGATAAGCTCGAGTCTGCTACTTTTGATTTGAGCATCGCCGAGGGGACTCCGCTCGTCTTTTTCGACCGAGTAAAAAAGTCGCTCTCTGTTAACTGCTTGCCGAGATACGAAAACTCTTTCGAGCTTAACGGCATCGATCCCTTTTATTATCACGAGGGCGACACAATAGAGCTTACAGATTATTATACGAACGGGATCGCTCTTTCAGATACTTCTATCAAGTTTACTCTCAAACTCGATAAGATAATCGGCGAGAATGAGATCTCTTTCTCTGAGCTTGCTCTCTCAGTAATTGGCGGCGGTAGCTCGGCAGATTATAGCGACTTCTTAAACGTCGGCTCTGTTAGCATCGCTAAAGCGAGCGAGACGAGTATTACAGTTACGGCAACAATAAGCGGCTCAACTTATCCCGTAACGGCAGATAACATCGTCGGCGTAATAATAACGGGTGTTATCACTTTTGCCGCTCTGAGTCCTATTACTTGGGACTATGAGCTTAGTAATGTAGACTTTGACGGAACGGCAAACACTATAAGATTTACCGGGATAAATCCTTTTTCTACTACTAATATCAGTAGAAATTTTGAGATCCTACTTAACGCCGAGACAACCGAGACGGCAGAAAATAAAACCGATATAGGCTTATTCTATCGTTATAGCACGTCGGCGACTTATAATCTCGAGCTTGGCATCAAGCCGACTCAAACTTATATTGATAGATATAAAAATATAAGCGGGAGCGAGCAAACTATCAATGTAGGCAGTAGTGGACAAGAAGTAAAAGTCTCTAAGATCGCCGACACGCTTTATATCTACGTTAATAATACTGAGATATGGCGAGCAAGGATTAACGGGAGCGGCTCGGATGCTCAAGAAATGACGATAGGCGGCGTTAAAATGGGGAGCTCTTATTATTTCTTGGGGCATCTTAACTACTTTAAGTTTAGGTTTACAAGCTAATAGCAAGTATGATAATATCAATAAAGAGAGTAGGTTATTTTTACTTACTCAAGCCCGGGAGTGAGCCGAGATTATCCCGGGCTTTATCTTTGCTCTTTTTTCAAATATGAACAATTTGTAAACTCGAAATATAAGTATTGATTATCGGATAATATAAGTATA
>Ga0326513_10002571_pt1 | contig 13369 bp, 4 predicted proteins | sample 2_2465_0518_D_FD_203654 | JGI IMG/M metagenome (GOLD analysis project Ga0326513, IMG submission 203654) | Bovine rumen microbial communities from UC Davis, California, United States - 2_2465_0518 | ecosystem: Host-associated > Mammals > Digestive system > Stomach > Rumen | place: USA: California...
AGTGCCGACCCCATGCAGTACTTTGAGAATCCATGAGGGTGGATATGCAGTTCCTGTAACATCTCAAGAACAGGCGAGTAACAGAGTCCGTCACGTTTCAGTTCGATGATTACGAGTTTTCCCATATCTTTATACTCTCCTGTAATTAGGTTGTTGAAACACAGGTCGCTGTCGATGGTCAGACGCTCTGTCTTTGCACTGTTAACCAGTGTGATGCGCATGAAGTGATTATTCAGTGTGGGAATGAGGCTATCAACATCGAAACGAAGATGCTCAGCCAGGAACTGTCGTTTGGTAAAGTCTGCGAGATCCATGTCGGTTACTTCCATACGTTTCTTTTTCGTACGCCCGTGATTGTTCTTTGTCTTCACCTCCATAAACTGCAAGTCGCTGCTCACATAAGTACGGAAACGTATCTTCTGGCGATTGGAATGACCGTACTGGTGGTCATAATACATATCAAACTGCCGGGTGTCGAAGTAGGTTGTATCGTACTCCATATTCCGCTCACCGTTAATCTCCTGAATGCGATAATCCTGCAGCGCCATCTCAAGAAGCGAGATCAATTTCTGCCGTGTGGTTACAAACTTAGTATCCATACGGTTCATCAGACGGATGCTTTTCATCTCGTCGAGGGTAATGGGGTGGAATTGTTGAATCAACTCGTTCATATCTTTGTAGCTTTTGAATTTTCCGATGCAAAGATACGACAATGGTTCGCTGAACAGAAAAATATTCAGCGAACCACCCGATTCCATCAGCAAACATATAAAATCACTTTTTTTTGAACGATATTATAAGGTAATATGGCAGAAAATCACTAACTTTGCACCAAACTTAAAATAAACCAATATGAAAAAGAATCTTTTATTAGCATTTAGCGTTTGGTGTTTAACACTGACAGCAACAATCTGCCAGGCGAGAGAAGTGACAGTAAAGTCACCAAGTGGAAATCTGGAAGTAGTGATAAGCGACAATGCAGGTAAGCCTACTTATCGTTTATCATTAGACGGGAAACCGATGTTAACGGAGTCGGCACTAGGACTGCGCACCACTATGGGCGACTTTACTCAGGGACTTGCCATCACAGATAGCAAGACGGAGACAATAGAAAAGCAATACGACATCCTCAACATCAAGACTTCTCACATCAACTATAAGGCCAACAGTCTGACCCTTGCACTGGAAAATCAGAAGAAGCATAAGATTATGGTTACTTTCATAGTTTCCGACAATGACGTAGCCTTCCGCTATAGTCTCCCTCTGCCTAATGGGGGCAAGCCTCGAACACTGGTATTAAGTGAGGCCAGCAGCTTTAACTTCCCTGATGGCACCACAACATTCCTTTCATCTCAGATTGGTCCTGGTACAGGCTGGGCACAGACAAAGCCAAGCTACGAGGAGGTCTATATCCCTGATGCTCCCATGAATGCAAAATCGCAATTCAGACGTGGATATACATTCCCCTGTCTGTTCCATCTGCCAGAAGGATGGGCTCTCATCAGTGAGACAGGAACTACAGGAGGCTACTGCGGAACACATCTATCCGACTATGAGACAGGCAAAGGCTATACAATCGCCTTCCCCGACAAAGGCGAAAATGGTGGATTTGGTTCAAAGTTCGTTGCATGTTCCCTTCCTGCAGAGACACCTTGGCGCACGATAACTGTTGGCACAACACTTAAGCCACTGGTGGAGACCACCATCAGCTATGATGTGGTGGAACCTCTCTATGAACCAACCGAGAAATACAAGTCAGGACGTTACACTTGGAGCTGGCTCATCTGGCAAGATGGAGCTACGGTGTATGATGATCAGGTGAAATTCATCGACCTTGCAGCAGAGATGGGCTATGAGTATTGTCTGGTAGATGCATTATGGGATACTCAGATAGGTCGCGACCGTATGGTTGAGCTCTCACGCTATGCACAGTCGAAGGGAGTTGCGCTGATGTTATGGTACAACTCTAATGGCACATGGAACGATGCGCCTCAGGGACCACGCAACTGCCTGAACACAGCACTGGCACGCAACCGCGAGATGAAATGGTTACAGGAGATTGGTGTGAAAGGCATCAAGGTAGACTTCTTCGGAGGCGACAAGCAGGAGACATTACAACTCTATGAGGACATCCTTGCTGATGCCAACCGTTATGGTATACAGGTAATCTTTCACGGATGTACGTTACCAAGAGGATGGGAGCGAATGTTCCCTAACTTTGTTGCCTCAGAGGCTGTGTTGGCCAGTGAGAATGTATTCTTCTCTGAAGGAGCTGCCATTCGTGAACCCTTCGATCTCTGCATGCACCCCTTCTGTCGCAATGCTGTAGCTTCAATGGACTGGGGAGGTGTAATTATGAACCGCTATATGAGTCGTGACAACAAGAGCCGCCACTCTCGCAAGACTACCGACATCTTCGAACTGGCCTCTGGCATTACCAACCAGACATCTATCCAATGTGTGGCAATGTGCCCGAATAACCTGTCGGAGTTGAAGCAACTGGAACTCGACTTCCTGCGTCAGTTGCCAGCTACATGGGACGAGACAACATTCATTGATGGATATCCCGGCAAATATGTCGTGATGGCCCGTCGTCATGGACAAGACTGGTATATTGCAGGTCTTAATGCGCAGAGTGAAGCCCTTAAGCTGACACTCTCGCTCCCAATGATGGCAGGCAAGATTGTCAACTATTATACGGACGACAAACAAGACCAGCCTACTTTGACCAAACTTAAGGTAGACAAACATGGTCGCGTCAAAGTTATCATTCAGCCTAACGGAGGAATTATCATAAAAGAGTAGAAATGAAAGAGAAAATATTTCTCTTTTTATTGATGGTACTTACAACCATCGATTTAAAGGCAGAATTGGTCTGGTTTAATGGGCAGGCGCCAATCACTTATAGTGTGCCGAAGAAGGTGGAACCGGTGGTGATGATTGCCTTAGAGATGTGGAAGAGCGATATGCAGCAGGTGACGGGAAAGACACCTGTAGCCTCATCCAAGCCTACGATTAAGATTGTGCAGGGCAAAGGTGCTGCCGATGGATTCCACATCTACGTAAAGGGCTCGCAGATTGTTGTTGAGGGAAACAATGGAAGAGGAATGGCATACGGCATTCTGGAACTGTCACGTCTTGCAGGAGTATCACCTTGGATTTGGTGGGGCGATGTGACGCCTGAGAAGAAATCACGTCTGACACTTGATAACAGCTTCACGACCGAGCAAAAACCAAGTGTGGAGTATAGAGGCATCTTCCTGAATGATGAAGACTGGAGTCTGCGCCATTGGAGCTATTCCAATTTTGAGAAGGCCCCATTCGGTCATATCGGTCCTAAGACCTACAAGAAGATTTTCCAACTCTTATTAAGACTGAGAGCCAACGCCATTTGGCCAGGTATGCATACCGGAACTACAGCCTTCTTCAAGATCCCTGGAGCAAAGGCGATGGCCGACTCTTGCGGCATCGTGATAGGGACATCGCATTGTGAACCGCTGTTAAGGAACAATGTCGACGAGTGGGATGTTAAAGAGCGTGGAGCTTTCAACTACCGCACCAACCGCGAGTCTGTGCATAAGTATTGGATAGAACGTCTTCAGGAGGTAAGACACTCTAAGGATAATATGTTCACTATCGGCATGCGAGGCATTCATGACAGTTCGATGGAAGGTTATAAGACAGAACAGGAAAAATTCGATGGTCTGCAACAAGTAATCAATGACCAACAGGAACTGTTGCGCAAATATATCGGCGAACCTTCAAAACAAATGCAGGTGTTTGTGCCTTACAAAGAGGTGTTGCAACTCTATGAGAAGGGACTTAAGGTTCCCGATTATGTTACTCTGATGTGGTGTGACGATAATTACGGCTATATGACACGACTGTCTGATACCAAAGAGCAACAACGACTTGGCGGTGGCGGCGTGTATTATCACCTCTCCTATTGGGGACGTCCACACGACTATCTTTGGCTGACAACCACACAGCCCGGACTTATATATAACGAGATGCGCCAAGCTTATGACCACAATGTCCGTAAGCTCTGGATTGTGAATGTGCATGATCCTAAGGTGGCAGGCTACGATCTGGAGCTCTTTCTCGATATGGCCTGGAACATCGACTGCGTGAGTGGAGAGACCATAAATGATCACTACAAGGCTTGGCTCTGCAGAGAGTTTGGTACTAAGGTAGGCATACAGCTCTTCCCTGTGATGCATGAGTTCTTCCGTCTCTGTGGCGAACGCCGTCCTGAGTTCTTGGGCTTTAACCAGGTGGAGGTCGACAAGAAACTCTACGATAGAGGTCTGTCGCAAGTGCGTAACAGCGGATGGACAGCTGAACAACGGGAGAATTTCCTTACTCGTTTCTCTAAGCTCAGTCAGGAAGTAGAGGTCATTGGCATGTCGGTACGTCCTGAGTTGGCAGATGCTTACTTCACTGCCATTAAATATCCTGTTCAGGCTTCTGCCGCCCATGCTGTAAAGATGCTTGAAGCAGAGAAGGCAAGACTGATGGCCACAGGCAGTACACGCGGTGATATGTTTGAGAATAATAGTAAGATGCAAGAGTCAGTAAACCGAAGCTTTGCTGCCTATAACCGCATTCATGAGTTGACTGACTATTATAATAACAAGGTGGCTGGTGGCAAATGGAAGAACCTGATGTGTGACCATCCGCGTGACCTTCCTGTGTTCTGGGCACCCCTTACTCCGGCTATGCCATCGGGTAAAGAAGCGACTGCTCCTTTTACACAAAAAGAACCGTCCCTTTTGTGTAAAAATCCAGCGTATCGGTATGATGATGCTACAGACGGAGCAAAACATATCCAGATGTTAGGACATTCGATGGAATCTGTTGCGCTGCCTAAGGGCGGAAAACTGACATACAGTTTCTCTGTAGAACGTGATGGGAACTATGTAGTGAATACTGCGCTCATTCCTACTCAGCCGAATGATAATGGCGACATTCGTTATCGTGTGACGATAGATAATGGCGAGCCTACGGTATTTACACTCAAGGAGCCATTCCGTTCAGAGCAGTGGAAACAGAATGTGCTACGTGGTCAGGCCCTGCGCCAGAAAGAAATGAAACTGAAAAAAGGAACCCACCAACTGACTATTGAAGCGATGGATGATCACATCGTAATAGACCAGTGGTGGGTAAGTAAACAGTAAGTAATCAGAACCTGATGCTCCCATCGTAATTAAAGATGGGGGCATCGGTTGGTATCTCGTTATCGTAGAACCATACCGCTGAGTCGTTCATCTTAGGATGCTGGCTCTTAAGCAGCTTCAGCATCTCAGCACCAGCCCAAATCACAGGACCATATCCGTGAGCCGCCATCACGTGAACAGGACGATAGGCATAGAATGCAGGATCGAAGCCCATGCCAGTACCCACACACACATTCTCTACCTGTCCCTTGGCATTGACAGAAGCCTCTACAGCATGCCAAGCCAACTGCACCACAGGACCATACACCTTTGCATCTACCCAACCCTTATTAATGGCATGAGCAAAGCAATAAGCATAGATGGCTGTTGCTGATGCCTCAAGATATGTATCATTACGATCCAGCAACTGATGCCAGTAGCCGTCATGATGCTGCAGAGCGGCAAGACCCTTCAAGTGTGAGCGCAAGAGAGTAAGTATCTCTGCACGACGAGGGTGACTCTCCGGCAACACATCGAGCACCTCACACATAGTCAGGATAGCCCATCCGTTGGCTCTGCCCCAGTGGAAGGCGGGATGCTCCTGCATCGACTCTACCCAGCCGTGACGGAAGAGATTCTTCTCGGGCACCCACATACGCTCAGCAAACTGCAGTACCTGACGGGCTGCCTCGTCGAAATACTTGGCATCGCCAGTATATTTGCCCATATATGCTACAGTGGGAATACCCATGAACATATCGTCGAGCCAAACGGTGTTCTTCTGCGGACGGATACGGGCAAAGGTACCATCAGCAAGGCGATACTCTTTATTCATGATGTAATCTGAATAATTGCGGATACGATCGTCGACGAGTTTACGCAGACTCTTATCTGAGGTCTTAAACACAGAGCCCATGGCCTTAATCATTGAACAGCATACAGCTCCGGCATCGTCGAGGGCATGGGGATCGACAACACGGCGTGCATTAACGCTGATTTTCCCACCCTGCTTTAGGGTCTTGATGTACTCGGGTGCCATTTCGGCCAGGAGTTTATGACGAGTGTATACGTAGTCGCGATAAGCCTCATCGCCAGTAGCATCAAAAGCGGCGAGGACACCAGAATAGGTAACGCCCCACTCGTAGCTGGTCAATCGAAAACCGCCCTGCTCAAGATTAGGATCGCAGGGAGTCTCAGAGTCAATATAGCTGAGCACGCGATCCATAGTAAGTTTAACACTCTCGGCAGTAGAAACGCCATAGCCAACGCGATAGGCGGGCTTCATAAGGTGGAGCGGAGTGTTGCTGTCGTTAATCTGCTGGGCATTAATACCAGCGGCCGAGGCTGATAGCGCGAATAAAAGGAATTGGAATTTAAGTTTCATTGCTTTATATCGTTATATTTCATTAAATAAGTGTCGTATTGAGTTATGAAGGGGCAGAACGGCGCAGGAACAGCCTCAGGTACGTCAAATATCTTAGGCCACGAACCTGCATCAACGCGATAGATACTGAAACTGCCTTTAAGTGTTCCAACCTTCTTTGATATTACTGGGAAGGCCGTACGAGCGAATTTTGGTCCCTGACCTGATACGGCGGAATTGACTGTCATGACAATGCCACGATCTGTCTGTTCGAAATTCAAATTCAGACTATCTCCTACAACCAACAAACCATTGCCATCCTTATCGCTGAACAATGCAGCATCGATCCCCATTCTGTTGCCCTCGAAATAGAGATCGTCCATATGTTTTGCCCAGAATCCATAGCGATTAGCTTTTGTGCGACCAGGATAGGTGGCAAAGGGGCCGTTACCAATCCACTGTACTCGGTCGAAGGACGCATCGAGCAGGTAGGCTATACCTAATTCAGACAGGAACGCATCGGTGCTGTCTGGTGTCAGTGTGTAGCTGATTTTGGTGGCAGTTCCATCCTGCGAGTTCTGTACGTCGGCTTGGACGTATGGATTATCCAACGGCTGCAGATATTTCTCGATACGCTTGTCCTTCACCTTGAGACGTTCTGCCATTGTGGCCTTGCGCCCCACGCGAACCAATGGGCCTTCTTGAATAGGAAGTGAAGAGTGAAAAGTAAAAAGAGAAAAATCTATTAGGTTACAAGGCTTGTTTAGCACAAAGCTCTGATGGAGGAAGGCATGTCCCTGTGCATCCTTGATATCGAACTGCAACAACGACAGACCGTTCTGCTTTGGCAATGACAGGGTATAGGGGACTGACGTATGGGGCTCACAATCAGGACTGAAGGCACCTCGCATCACCGTATCACGGTTGTTGGTCAGTGTCCAATGGAAGGTGACGTTGTCCTTCAGGTTCAGAAAGTCGTAGCGGTTAAAGCATTTAAGATTGATTGTATTCTCTTTAACTTTTTCCTCCTTCCTTGCAATCCTAACAAAAGCTCTGGCATAGTTATGTTGGAGTTCGTAATAGTTGGGCAGGGGTGTACGGTTGGCATATAGCAGGCCGTCAGTTCCTTGGTTGCCGCACATCTCAAAGCCTCCCTTGTCAGAGGTAAACACCCGTTCCTCATAGCCAAATCTGTCCTTCAACGTGACTTGGAAAGGCATGCCCTGGTCTACCCATTCCCAAACACTTCCACCTGCGATACATGGTGTCCGCTCAATTATCTCCCATTGACGGTCATGGTCTTCGAGCGAGATGCCCAACGTGTGACAATACTCCGTAAAGATGACGGGGCGGTCGGCCCGTTGGTAGAAGTCGGCTATCTGTGCCGTCGTGGGATAATGCGGGGTGTAGATGTCGGCCACCTTGGGGAAGTCGTAATTAAACTTGCGGAAATAGCTGCCCACCTGCGGGTAGCAGATGGGACGCGACGAGTCGAGTTCACGCTTCACATAGTCACCCAGCTTGATACATATATCTGTCAGAGGGTTCTCATTGCCAAGACTCCAGATGAGTACCGAGGGGTGGTTCTTGTCGCGACGGATGGTGGCTTGTGCCCGCTGTTGGAGCACAGGATAGAAGGTGGAGTCGGAAAGGTTTTTGTCGCCATAGCCAAAGGGCACCTCATCGATGACGTAAAAGCCCAACGAGTCGGCCAGATCATAGAACCGAGGTTCACGAGGATAGTGAGATGTACGAATATAGTTGATGGAGGCCTCTTTCATCAGACGCATATCACGCAGTATGCTGGCTTCATCAATCACCTTCACCGTCACAGGGTCGGTAGAATGACTGGTGACGCCACGCAGTTTGATCGGCTGGCCGTTCAGCTTCAGGATATTTCCTTCAATAGTCAGTTCACGGAAGCCGAACTTGTGTTCAAAGGTCTGGATGGCCTTGCCTTTCTGCAGGAGGGTTGTCCTCAACGTATATAAATAAGGTGTCTCGGCTGTCCAGAGATGAGGTTCAAAGACTGTCAAACGTTCACCATTCGTTCCTGATAGCCAATTACCTTGAGCATCGAAAATGTCATGTTTAACCTCCATACTTCTATCTGAATGAGCGATGTCAGTCTTGACATCCACCGTACCATTATTCTTTGTCACGATGGTCAAGTCTTTCAGATGCGTATTCGGCACAGCCATCAGCGTCACGTCACGGATGATTCCCGCAGGTGCCCAGTCGTCGTTGTAGTCGAAATCACTGCCAGGGAACTGTGTGATGACACGCATGGCCAACTCCTGCTGCTCCTGTTTCTTGTTTAGATAGGGTGTGATATCAAAGAGCGAAGTATTATATCCTGAGCGCCATGAGCCCACAGCCTTGCCATTGATCCAGAGGTCATAGCCATAAAGTACACCGTCGAAGCGGATCACGATGCGCTGTCCTTTGCCTTTCCATGCCTGGGGTATCGTGAACGTAGTGCGGTAATAGCCCGTCAAGGAATCCGCTTTGTGATAGGTCGGCTTACAGAAACCGTATGTCTCCCAACAGCCTGGCACAGGAATCTTTCTCCAAGTTTCATCAGCAGCTGGCACCGCCTTATCGTCAGTGATGCCTTTTATCACCTTCAGGTTCCACTCACCATTCAGACTCTTCTTCATCTGCGGGTCGGTCACAGGTAATATACTCTGAAAGGCATCCGTCACCTGTGCCTGTACTTGTACGACAACTGCTAATAGCCAACAGCCAATTACCAATAAACGTCTCATAGTTACAATTTCTTATACTTCAAATCTATCTTTGAATATTTATGATCTTTGTTCCAATGCTCAAACAGTCCTAACGACGATGTAAGCGGTTTGCCGTCTTGCATATATACGGTTCCACTTGGTGTGTTGGGTATACTGGCGGCCTCACGAAGATACTCATCGCAATAGTTAAGGCTGCCAAACTCCGGCCACTCGTTGATTAGTATGTCCATACCAACGGCATCGCATGCTACTTCGTCCTGAGATACTATCAACGAACAGGCCCAGTCGCCATTAAAGGGTTCCTTCTGCCATTTCGGAGCTGGAGCACCATTCACATCGCGAGAGCCGTAGGTGCCGTCGATGAGCAGCAACAGCGCTTTCTGTCCCATGTGCCTATGACTCATCCAGTCTACAAACGTCTTATAGCCAGGCTTTCCGTGGCGTTTGTCCTGACTGATGTTGCTGTGCGAATTTTGCCGCCAAAGCAGATTGATGTCAGTAGCTCCGTACCAGTTCTTGGTGGTAAGGGTTACGCCTGGTCCTGAGTGTGTCTTAAGCAAGGCACTGTTTATAAGGTAGTCGGCATCGACAATACACTTGGCCAGTCCACGTGCCATCTTGCCGTTGTCCACTGAATAGACTATCTGCTCAGGATAATATTCACACTTCTGGCGACCATCGCCACCTAGATTATCAATGAATACCACATCGGGGAACTCCCTGTGTACCTTATTATATATAGAATCGGTTATTGCGCGACTGGGTTCGCAGAGCGTAATGTCCTGCTGACGAACACCTCCGTCACGAACCATAGAGCGCACTAAAGCCAGAGTTACAAAGGGTGACGAATTGAGTTCAATAGTATCATGATGGGTGATGGCATTGTTTATATTAAGTTTCACGGCAATCTTCTCACCTTTCTTATAGCTGCGGTTGCCTCGTCCGTGGGTCTTGTTGAAGTTCTTGAACAATGCCGTCCACGCTTTCTTGGGAGTTGGTTCGCCAGTAAGCTGAAGTATGGCCTCAGTCATCATGGCATCAGCCTTCTGCTGATCGTTCCAACGGTCTTCTACCCAAAGGCCAGTCCTTCCGTCCCACTTGGCCACACCTGGACAATGAATCCAAGCCACACGACCTGGATGGATTCCGCGACCTTCGCCTATAGGCTCGTTGGGTCCTACAAAGAGTTTAGGTGATTGGGGATTGAACTCTCCGAAGAACAGACGGTCGCGGTTTACGGCATCGTCAAGCAGTTGGATGGTCGTTGACGGGCCCAGATCGGGTTTCTTCCAGGCACGGAGCTGCCACACCACCTTGCCGTTCTTGTCTATCTCAACGGCCTGTAGAGGAGCATTGGCAGAATCCATGGGAGTCTTATTCCACTCGTTGTACCAGTTGTTTATAATATGGTTCCCGTTCTTAAGTCTAACAGTCTTTTGCGGCTGGGTTATGCCATAGTCTGCCGTGTTAAGCTCCCACACAGTCTCGCCCATACGGGTAATCTCCTGAATATGGCCCTTGCGACCTGTTATAAGCAGGTTCCCCTTTGGCAGTTCCTGTACAGACCAGGGAAGGAATCCGTTCCAACGATCCACCTCCCTGCCGTCGCTGTTATATTCGTGTATACAGCCCAAGGCCATATTGGCAACAAGCAGCGTACCCCGCGATGTAAGTCTGGCATTGCGGAACTGTCCGTGTATGGAACCTTTCCCGGAAACAGGAAGCACAAACTCCCTTACAATCTTCTTCGACGGAATCTCCATCACTACCGCCTTGGCTGGTTTGCCATTTTGTACAAACACAACATGAGTCCTGCCTATAGGCTGGATAGTATGAATCTCAGTACCTTCAGGAGCATCGTATTGCCACACTGTCTGGCTGTCCTGAGTTATCTCAGCTATGCCATACTGGTGGGCTATCATTATGTGTCCGTCAGTCAAAAGTATCGCATCGCTTATCTCTCCACGGCGCTGCTTATCCTCAAAAGCCCAGGACACCTGCCCGTTTTTAACCATGAACATTCTCATACGCTTGCTCTGACCGGCATAGAAGAAATTGTGTTTGGCAAGGCTCATATCGGCGCCGAGATAGAAGCCTGGTTCAGAGGGCTGGTTGTAGCCTACGTTCTGGGCGGCTGTTGAGAGGCGGTAAGGAATATCCTCCATCAGACAGGTGATACGATAGTCCGTTGGTATGGGAGAAACAAATATGCGCAGTTCATCGCTTTCCGGGGTACGGGCTATCACCTCCTCGCGCCAGTCGCCAAGGATATCGGCTGCGAGGCAGGGATTCGACTTTGTGCCGTTGTTGAACTTGATGCCGGGAAACTTGATGACGTCAACGATGGTATGATTCTTCCAGTCATATTTAGACACAGTCTCGCGGTCCAGGAGTTCGCGGAGCAAGTCACCATCCCACCAGATGCCGAAGTTCACAGAGAGGTGGCGCCCGTTAAGCTTAAGATGCTGCTGGTGCTGCGGATCATCTGGATCCTGAGCGGTATAGATAACCTCCCCCCTGATGTTACGGATGCCGTGACTGTCACTGCTCCACATCTCCAATCCAGGATTGGTGGGATCTATGTCAGCTGCCATGGCACGGCCCACATCGCTCTTTGAAGGGATCTGGAAGATCACCTGGCCAGTACGGGCATTGCGGAAGTCAGAGCCGTCCTTACGGTTCTCATGACAGTCCCAAACCTGAAGCTCATCTGTCGAAGGGTCGAAAGCCATGAGGTGGATGGCATCGCCATGTCCCATGCCAGTGTTATAGAGTCCTCGCCCGTCGTGGTCTACAGCCATGGACCCGTAGGTTATCTCATCGCACCCGTCGCCATCGACATCGGCTACCCGCAGGTTGTGGTTACCCTGTCCGGCATAGCCTGCCCACTCAGGGGTGTTGGTATCGAACACCCAGTGCTGCTTAAGCTTGCGTCCATCCCAGTCCCATGCTGCCAAAACAGTGCGGGTGTAATAGCCACGACAGAAGATAGCCGAAGCGTGCTTGCCGTCGAGATAGCCAACGGCAGCAAGCATGCGGTCGGAGCGGTTGGCATAGTTATCGCCCCAGTCGCTAAGTTTGCCGCGCTCTGGTATGTAAGGCTTGGTGTCCATAGCTCGGCCTGTAAGACCGTTAAACACGGTTATATACTCGCGACCAGTAAGAATGCGACCAGTCATAGGGCGACCTGCTTTGTTATACTTGCCCCACTCCTTCTTAGGATTTGGATCTTGGTTGCCAGACGACGGGCGGTGGCGATAGTCAGCCTTGGCATCGCCAATTACCCGCCCTACTCCATCGCGAGTACCATCGGACGTACGGACAATGAACTCAGCACGTCCGTCGCCATCAAGATCATAGAATATAAAAGGAACGTAGTGGGCTCCGCTGCGGATGTTTATTCCCATATCGATACGCCAGAGTAATTTACTATTTGACGATTTACTATTTACGATTTTATAGCAGTCAAAGATTGTGGGGCCGGTAAATCCGTCATGGGCATTATCGTGGGCATTCGAGGGATCCCACTTTAGGAGTATCTCGTATTGTCCGTCACCATCGACATCTGCCACAGATGCATCATTAGCTGAATAGGTGTAGGTCTCTCCATCGGGAGTCACACCGTCGGCAGGTTTCTGTATCTTCACCGGCAGATAACCGTCGGGAGCATCTGCAAGAAGTGTATACTTACCATCCTTACCGCCTCCGCGAACCTCATAGACGGCATCCTTCGCAGAAGGTTGTTCATCTACAAAAAACGTGCCTCCATTTGTGAGCGGCTCTTTGTTTAGTTTCTTCCCGTCGCGATACACGTCGAAAGCCTCGCCAATAGAATCGGATGTAAGCGTACGCCAGCTAACGACGACCTTCTCACCACTGCGTATCGCCACTACTCCGCGATTGAGCTTCTCCCTGTTAATCGTCTTCATGTCGTAACGGGGCTGAGCGATGGTGGAAGAAATAAGAAATAAAAAATAAAAAATAAAAAATAAGATTCGTTTCATATTCTATGGGGTTGGAGTTTATTTTGAGTGCAAAAGTAGCGAATTTATTCCCATTACAATATGACTATTATACGAAAAGTTTAAAAATTGTTCTTA
>Ga0326513_10002572_pt1 | contig 13369 bp, 17 predicted proteins | sample 2_2465_0518_D_FD_203654 | JGI IMG/M metagenome (GOLD analysis project Ga0326513, IMG submission 203654) | Bovine rumen microbial communities from UC Davis, California, United States - 2_2465_0518 | ecosystem: Host-associated > Mammals > Digestive system > Stomach > Rumen | place: USA...
CTCTTACTGGTTTAATTACAGTTAATGCTCCATAAGTATTGCCTGTCTCATCAATAAAATTACTTCTCATTTTTATCTATTGATAATTTCTATACTGCAATCAGAAAAGTCATATGTTGAATTTAACATTTCTGTTTTAAATTTTTCTACATAATCTTGTGGGCCGACTAATTCAATCTTTCTAACTTGATACTTTCTTTTTAATCCATTAACTGCATTAGGTACTTCTTCAATACTACATTTCCTCTGCTCTGCGCAGTCTCCATCTACCCAACAATAAATTGTTTGCTCCATTGCAAAAGGAGAATAAGTCACAACAATATTTTTTCTATTTTCAGTCATTATTCTTCCTCCCCGAATGTTATGGTTTGTTCTGTGTAGTCGCATAATTGATACATACGAATTTGCTTATCAAATTTATCTTTGATCCAAATTTCCCAAATTCTTTTACCATTATTTGACATGTCTATATCTATAATATCACCACGTGCAACTAATATATTTAAAAGTTCAGATTTAATAATTGCTCGCATTTCTTCTGAATCTATAAAGTCAGGAACTGCCATAAAAACATATTGTCTTAAATCTGGATTTATCAAGAGAAGATAAAAACAATCTAAAGCAGCTTTACTTATTTTATCCAAGCATTTATTAAGTTTATCTTCAGATATAGGCTTTTGTTGTCTTACTATTTCTTTTGCAAAATCATAAAGTTTTGTTTCACCTTGATAGTCAGTTTTTACTTTATGTTCTTTCTTGTAATCATCTATTACATTCATCCTGTTATCTCCTTAAAATGTTTCTTCCTATCTCTTACTTCTGCTTGTTTTCCTTTGTTAAATGTTTCTGTATAATTACCCGTTAAATAACCAGTTACACGGCGGATACGATAGATTTTATGGCTTCCACATTGAGGACATATATCACCTAATTCATCAGTATAACCACAATCCATACAAGTATCAATAGGAACATTAACAGCAAAGTAAGGAATATCTTTTTCCATAGCATAAAGAATAATAGTTTCTAAAGCATCAAGATTGTTTTTAATACCGCCAGGAAGTTCTACATAAGTAATGCAACCCGCACTTGAATATCCTGTTAATTGAGATTCAATATCTATTTTTTCCATACAAGTCATATCTTGCCATACTGGAACGTGAATACTATTAGTAAAATATTCTCTATCACTAATTTTTGGAATCTCACCATATCTAGCCTTAAATTTCTGCATCGCGGTATAACATAAACTTTCAGCGGGAGTATAATATACTCCAAAATTAAGTTTATAAGTATTTTTAAATTCGGCGCATTTATCTTTAAATAGTTGCTCAATGCGTTTTGCTAATTTCATACCTTTTTCTGTCGTTTGATTACATCCTACTAAAATTTGTAAACATTCAGCTAGACCTAACTGCATTTTAATACCCTCGATTTCTCGATATTTTTTAAGGGATTAGACTATACCATAAATTGTTTCATAGATTTTTTGGTTTTCTAATTTATTTTTTCTAATTGGACATTTAAACTGTTGAGTAATATCTTTCCAAGTTAATCCTCTTGAAATATCTCCAACAGTATTTTTAGCTATTTTATATTTTTTACCAATATCTTCAATTTTTATATTTGTAAAGCATAATTTATAGCATATTTCTTGAACTTCTTTTTGTGTTATTTTATTTTGATAAGTATTATTTTGAACAGGTTTCCTTAATGGGTATTCTAAATCTTTAGGGCACCAACTGTTATTACCTCGATTTATTTCACCAATAGTATAAGGATGAACATCTGTTGCTAAAGCAATTTCTTCATAAGTCATAGAAGTATTTAATATCATATCAAGAATAATAGATATTTTTTCTTCATCAATATAACTTCTTGATGGTGTTTTTCTTATTGGATATTTTATTGTATCATCAACAAAAGATTTTCCTCTATTAATATCACTTATACAATATAATGTAACATTATAATCATTTCCAATAAGATGAAAAGGAATTTCTGTATTAGCTAATAACCATTTTATTTCTTTAGCTTGTTGTAATGTTAATTTTTGAGTTCCAGAACTCCATTGTCCACCTTGTGTTAAATTATATCCTTTTCCTGTTACATAAAAACTATCAAAATAATCAATATAATATTTTTCTTTTTCATTAAGTTTTTCTAATGGAATATTATCTTCAACAAGTTCTAATGAAAAATTTTCTCTTCCATATTTTTTAATTGCTCTATGAAAATAAGTATTATCATTTAATTGAGTTTGATGTTTATAATCTCTTTGTTCAAGAGTCTGTCTTGTTTGTCCAATATATACTTTTCCATTTATAAGATTAGTATATTTATAAATCTTACCTTGTTCCATGTTTTTTTCTCGGCCTCCATGTTTTTTCTTTTCATTATAATATAATTTTTATAAGAAGCCGAATAAACAATTTTGTCCATTATAGTCGTTGAACCTTCATCTTAAATTTTTAAGATGCTTGGCTGCGTCTGGTTACCCAATCCTTAATGATTTTACCTTACCTTGGTCGCTAACCTCGCCGCCTATATATCACTATATAGGTTTGGTTGTTAAGGCTCTAAGGGCGTTCCCGCAATTTAGAACATTTATACTGGGCCAGTGTTAGGTTTTAACCCAGTGCTAACGTGCCATGCTTGAGTGCTGATCTTATACCTTCCTCAGGAACATAACCCGCCATTGTATTGTTTTCATACATAAAACGTGCTGCTTCCGCAGGTTGAGAACATATATATTCAAAACGTTCAAGTAATTCATCTCTACAATCATCTATTGCTTCTTCTAATAATTGAAAAAAGAAATCAATAATATCTTCTTCTAAATCGCCACAAGGTTTATCATCATAATAAGTAGCTGCTTCCATAGCAATAGTAGGAAGAATTATTGTGGCGGGAGCTATGTTTCCACGTCCATCTTTTTGTGCAGCTGAAATATAATTATTATCTAAAATACCATTTTTAATTACTGATTGGATATTGGCTTTATAAGAATCAATCGCAGTTATGTCTGCGCCATTCTGGGTTCTGCATCCCATGGTCGAAAACATTTCTGCCGGAACCGGGGTCTGTCTGATTTTAAGCTTTTTCATTTTTCATAATCCTCCTTAAATTTCCATATATAACCACCAGCAGTTTTTTGTTTACCATGCAAAACTGTTGAAATTCCACCCTTCCAAATATTATTTTTTTCTCCAGCTTCTAACACGCTATTATATTCAGCAATAAATTTTCCATTTTTATCTAATTGAACTACTGGTTTTTTAGGAGGCCTCCCTTTAAAGCCATTTGCTTTTGCAGATTCATATTGATGTTGTCGAGCTAAAGGAAAACTAACATTTTCTTCTCTTGTGCACCATCTTAAATTATCAACTCTATTATTTAATTTATTTCCGTCAATATGATCAACACAATTACGATTTAATTTGATATCTTCTTCTGTTTTAGGAATAAAAGTTTTAGCAACTATTCTATGAACTTGATCAAAACTTAAAGCATAATAACCTCTATTATTTATTTTTAATTCAACATTTTCACCATCTCTTCGGATATTACCAAAATTAGAAACTTCCCAAATACTAGCGTAAGGATGCTTTTCATCTTTTAAATTTCTAAAAACCACCCATTTTTCTTCCATGATTAGCTATCCTCCTCTACTATTTCTAACATCAAAATATTTTGTAGCTCAGGATTTTCTTCTAATTTTTGAATTAAAATATTATATTCTTCTTCATTTAAAGAATTTATATATTCTTCTTTTTTTCTTCTATCATATTGAACCCAGTCTTCTTGCATTAAAACATCACAATTAGCATAATTAGGATAATCACGCTGTGCTGTACACTTTTGTGCTAATTTGAATAAATCATAGTTTGGATCACTTGGATAGTTACATCCTTTTTTCATTTGAAAAATAACACAAGGAAAAATACTTGTTGTATGAAATTTTCCAATCCCGGACAAACAAGCTTCTAATAGGGCTTTAATTATTATTCTTCCTTCTGGAAGTGTACAAGTTCCAAAATTAATTGAGCTAAAAGGTAATTGATTTCCACTACGAGATTGTAAAGTGTTTAAATTATGAAATAAACTTTCTGCACTTTGTCTAGCTTCTCTTTCAGTTTTCTTTAAAGCATATCTATATGCTTTTAAATTATATACTTTATAATCATCTTCGTCAATAGACAAGCCATTATAAAAGCTATAATCTAATTCTGATTCTTCAACTAATTCTATATAATCTTTATAATGTTTAAAAAATGATTTCCGCACATAAGGAACCATAGTCCAATCTAAATGAGTTGCAGAAACTCCGCCAAACTGTTGTAATGATTGAATTTGCATAATTACTGCTATTAATTGCATAGCTGTACTAAGACTGCCAGCCGGACGTACATTAGCTCCATTTTTTACTGTAAAACCGTTAGCTAATAAATCATCAAAAGGTATGGATAAACAGTTATGCATTCCTAAAGCATAAGAATTTAAATCATGAATATAAACTCTATTCTCTAAATGATTACGTCTATGCCGAGGAGATATTAAATAATCAAGCGCGTATTGTTTTAAAACTGCATCGGCGGCTTCTCCTCGCCTCCCGCCAAAGCTAAGTTCATCCACATTGGCGTTAGAGTTTTGGACGTTTTTAGCCATTAATTTTTCGCCTACAGCTTTAATAAGAGCATTATTTTTATTTCTTTCTCTTGTACGGTTTTCACGGTATACAATATAAGCTCTAGCTACATCTTTGCGGCGGGTGCTCATGAGCCCGCGTTCAACTAAATCTTGAATTTCCTCAATACCTAACTCTTTTTCTTCGGCTTTTTCAGCGATATAATCTGCTATGTTTCCAGCCTTAATTTCTGCATAATCGGTTATTTTTCCATCGACCTCTTCAAATGCCGCAAGTACAGCATCACAAATTTTCATTTTATCAAAAAGTTGTTTAGTTCCATCTCTTTTGATAATTAATTTTGAAGCCATATTATTCCTCCTAATTATATTTATATTTTAAGGGTTATAATATATATGAATTTTATTGTAAATCAATTAATCAGTTTTGACTGAATTAGTATTACAAGTAACTTCATATGGAGGAGTTAAATACCAAGGTTGATTCCAGGGTAAAGGCTCACTAATTTTAGGATCAACTGTTGGATAAGTGATTACTGTTGGCGGAGAGTCTTTCTTTTCTCTTTTTTGTAATTCAATATATTTTTGCATATACCAATCAGATTTATCCAAATCTTCTTCGCCATTTTTATCTGCTGCACGATATCTATATTTCCATATATTACAGAGGCAGAAATTTTTAACTGCCTCTATACCGAATACCTCAATCATTTCTTCTATACATTCTATACCATTTTCTCTATTGTAATGTTTAGGTTTAGAAATTATATTATATTCATTTTTATTTTCCAAACGGAAGCCCTCCTGTTAAAATCATTTTTGAAATCATTTCTAAAAGAAACACTACCCACAACAAAATATAACTAAGAACGGGTACTTTCTTTTCATCATCTGTAAAACCACCAATTATAGTGATAATACCTGTTATGATCCAAATAACAAATAAAATAAAATCAATGCTAACACTAATCATACTGTTCTCCTTCATCCTCATCTATTTGATTTGATGCGCTAAATCTTTCATGTCTTATTAAAATATCGCTACCTTCAATTTTATCTATACGATAAATTGCATGAGAGTTTGTATTCTTATAAGTTTTAATAACAAATGTATCATCCCTGCGGAAGCCGGTTAAAAGTAACTTCGTACCTCGCTTAAACCAACTCTTTTCCATAACTTGTTTCTTACCATTCGGGAGCTGGACACTTATCTGCTTCTTAAACATCGCATACAAATCTCTACTAAACTTAACAGTTATCATTCCTTCTCTCGTACAGAATGTTAATGTATGCTTTGTATCATTCTTATCTACCACGGTTCCCGTTATTCTATATAACTTAAATATCGGAATCCGCTTATTACCCCTAACCCAATAATTATCAACCACTGGCTCTTCCGGCATATCAATGATAGAAGTGATACCATATTTATTATAATCAAGATTACATAATTCATGCTCTGTATAATAGAAACATAATGAATCCATTTCCCATTTAGCATAAGTGCCTTCCGCGTACTTTTTCCAAGTTTTTGCGAACAATCTATCATTTACTGCATTTAACATTTGCTGTTGATTTTGAATAATATAATTTCTTGGCTTATCCATATAATGTTTATAAAGATTATCCCATACCGTTTGCTTAATACAAAAGACATTATTAATCTGCTCAACCGCATCTAATACATCAGGTAAGAACCTTTCTAAGAATTGAATACAGCTTTCATCTAAAATATAATATTGACCAATTTTTTTAGTTCTTATATGTTTTGTAAAATTATAAATTCTTACTTCTTTTTCAAGTTCTTTAGGTATTAATTCCATTCTAATTAAACCTGCAAAATTTTGCATATTTAATTTCTTTTTCATTTCTGCCTTTTGCGCAAGATAATAAACCATAATCTCTTTTCGGGAATGGAAGTCTACATCTATTTCATCAAATGCTCCAGACTTTATGAGATTGACCATTCCAGTTACTTTCAATGGACATCTAAGCATAAAATCTTTAATTCCAGTAAATGGACGTAACGCTTCTATTTTTTCTACTGCTTCTGGATTGATTCCCGCAACTGCTTTCAATCCATATAAAATTCTATTATTCTCAACGTCAGGCTTAAATCCGTATATAGACTCATTTATATTTATTAATGATACTTTTATATTTCTCTCTTGTATCATTCCGATAGCTTTACCTATCTTACCATAATCCGTGGACTTATCATTATCTTCAAGAGAACCACTATTTACAATAAGACAAGCTGTATTCCAATATATAGGATTAAAATGTACTGCAAGATATGCAGTTTGAAATCCTATAAATGAATATGCTAACGCATGAATAATTGAGAATGAATAAGTCATCTGAGGTTTTACACCACAGTTCCAAATATATTTTCCTAACTCTGGACGTATCGCCCTAGTTAAAACTTTATCTTTCATTTCAGGTATTCGCTTTGTCTGCTTCTTAGCTAATACCTTTCTTATATCATTTGCTTCTTTTAATGAAAACCCGCAAATGCCGGGGTCCATAACCATCTGCATCAACTGCTCTTGTGATGGCGGAACTCCATATGATGATGCAAAGTAAGGTTTAACAGTTTCCATTTCTTCTTTTGTCAAACCATAACTTATCATTTCATCCCGCCACAAAGATATATCATTTTTAAATCTTACATACTTATCCATTGGAGCTTCATCATTTTTATCTGCGGGAGTTAATCTCATAAGACCATTTGCATCTGCTAATTCCAATATTGTATGAGGTTTAATCTTCTTTGTTGCTTGTGATCCTACTATTGAATCAAACTGGAACAAATCCAATACTTCTACATTTTGGATTGCTTTCCAAATATTTTCATCATCAATAGGAAGAACTTCTGGATGAAGATATTTATCATAAACTTCTTTTAAAGTTAAATCAGATTCTATTTCATTATTTTCCTGCAATAATCTAATTGTTTCAGTTATCTTATCCTGTACTTCTGTTACAAGGAAGTCATATTTTGTACATCCACACCACTCTGCATCATGCAAGTCATACTGTGTACAAACATCACCACTAGGACTTCTCATAAATGCGCTGAACTCAAATGGATCTTCATCATAGAAGATAACACCTGATGCATGAAGTCCACGGCGGGAGATGCATTTCTCGATACCTAATGCAACTTCCATTAATCCAGGATACTGATTAACCTCTTGTATAAAAGCGGGAACTGGTTTTCTACCTTTTTCTTCATTCCCTAAATATACTTCTTTCAATGTCCACACTTCACCACGTTCAACTGGGATTAATGATGAAAGATATAAACCCACGTCATTATCGATCCCGTCCGGACAATCCTCTGACCGATACCCGCGGCAAGCAGTTGCGACTGCTGACTTTGCTGTTTCAGTTCCAAATGTTGCAACATAAGTAGCACCTAAATTTTCTCTGAAGATTTCATCTATACCTTCATAAAAATGTTTGCCACGTTCCTTTTTAATATAATCAACAATCATAGGACGTTTGCTAGGTGCTAAGTCAACATCAATATCAGGTAATTCTGCCCTATCTTCATTCAAATATCTCCAGAACGGAAGATTCCACTTAATAGGATCAAGTTGTGTAACTCCAAGAAGATAGTGGTTAAGACCAGAACATGATGAACCACGTCCCGCTCCAACCGTTGAGCCAAGTTCCCAAAACTTATTTATATAATACTGTAAAGTGATAGGATAGGCAAAAATATTTGTGCCTAACTTCTCACCAATTATTCTCTTTACTTTTGCTTCTTCGTTAAGACGAGATAAATATGTATCATTTAATAAATCTAATGCTCTCATCTTATCTATACATTGATTTATCCAATTTCGTTCTATTTTATCATCAGAACTAAATAATCTTGCTATCTCAGGATAATTAGGATATTCAAATGTAAATTCTTTATCGTAATCCTGTACTTCGACCCTCGGGATTTTTTGTGCATGGAACAAACTGTAGTTCTCTATTTTGCCATAAATTTCCATCGTATGGTCAAACATACTCTCTACGAGATTTTTATCGAACGAGGAAAGAGCAAACTTCTCAACCATTTCTTCATTAGTATGAAGATATGCGTCCTGATAGAATGCATCTACCTCCCGCTCACCTTCTTTAGACTGCAAATAAGACTTGTGAACATATCTATCTTCTTTTGTCAAATAATGTGCATCAGAAGAACACACAAGTTTAACATCAAATGCTTGTGATATATTCACTAATCTTTTATTTACTAAAATTTGTTCTTTTGATACTCCGGGCTGACATTCTACATAAAAGTCATCGCCGAAAACTTTCTTGCACCAAAGCATAAATTCTACAATTTTATTATGCTCTTTCTGTGCTGTTTCTTTATCTCCTGTTTTCTCTGCGGCGGTCAGGGTAAGGACCCTTGATCCAAGTTCTCCACCAATACAAGCAGAACTACCGATCACATGACCGGGATCTGCCATAATTATTCTCTCTAAATCAGACTTTAATGTATCAACTCTTTCCATTCTTTTAGTTTCATACATATTCATCCAAGCAAGAGAAGATAAAATTCTCAACTGTTTATGACCTATTGCATCTTTAGCTAAAAGAATAAAATGATAATGTTTATCCTGCGGACGTTCATCCACAAGATAAATTTCATTACCAAGTATAACTTTAAAATCTGGATGCTTCTCTGCAATAGATGCTGCATATTTATTAGCCTTAGGATGTGCGCTCAATACTTCATGGTCAGTTATTGATACACCTTTTAACCCAATCTCTATTGCTTTATCAATCAAAGACTCCGGTGTGTTGATTGCATCAATCAAACGGATATTTGAATAGTTTGTATGACAATGCAGTTCACAACGATTCATCTATAATTCTCCTTAATTGGATATTTTAATTCTTTACAATTAAATACTTCTTGTAATGCCCATCTCTCACTACATTTATTTTTCGGAGTTTCATAAACAATTAAAACTATAATCGGATCTTCTTCAAATCCTAATTCTTTTTTAAACTTTTGTCCACAATAATCAAATGCTTTAAGTATTTTATCTTTATCAACCATTTTTAATAATTCTCTATACTCAATCATTGTGGAGCATGCGGGGGCCAGCTCTTTTTTCTTACAAGGACAAGAATGATGTCCCATACTCTGGACTATAAGAGGTTTATATCGAAGCCCGCACACAATCCCCCGCTTATCTATATAATATTCTTTATCCCCAGGTCGGTACCATTGAGGATCAGATAAAGCAGTTGATACTGGGATCATATACGATTTAAAATTTCTTATTTGATAAAAATATGAAGTTGCTATCTTTATATCTTTCATAATAATATTATATCATATTTTTTTATATTTGTCAAGTTTTATCTCACTAATACGAGTCTATCCGTGGGCCTAGTGCAACATGTATAGAGCCAGCGCGCGTGTTCTTTCTTGTCGAACGGGAATCTTTCTTCCAGTACCGTAACTTTCGACCACTGGTCACCCTGTGCTTTATGTCCAGTTATTACATAACCAAAGGCAAATTCATATGGAACTAAAACCTTATGTGCCTGAAACTCGTACCTATGAACCCTATACGCTTCCCGCCAGTCCAGACAAGTAGCTCCAGTTAATATCATTTCCTTATCTATCATAATATTAGGAAAAGTGCCATCGTCTGTAATAAAATCACCAGTTATATTATTTAATTGATGAGCACTGCACTGAATCCAATTAGGTACTCTTGTAAAACTTTCAAATGGATTTTTAATTATTCCTGTTGTTCCATTTACAAGAGGAGCAACACCAAATGAATCTAATTCATCCCAATAATTTCTTAAACAAATTAATTTTTCTCCATTTTGAGGTATATCAGATTCATAGCCATATAACTTTCTCATCTGCTGGTTATACATGTGGCGGGTGTTATTTGTACCACATATCACTTGATCTGCCCACGTAAGATGTCCAGTTACGAGTTCTGATTTAGGTATAATCTGTACTTCATTACCTTTAAAATAATCTATATTCTCATAATTTCTTATTTTCATAGTAAGCTGAATGATTTCTGATTCAGCCTCCTGTCTCATTATTTCATCAAGAAATACATGAGGATTAACAAGTAAATCATGTTCTTCTTTCTTTTCAATTTGCGGGAGCTGGAATGGATCACCTAAAAATAAGATATAAACCTTATGTTTCATAAGTAATTCGATCATGGATCTAGGTACCATACTGACTTCATCTACGACGATAATCGTATACTCTAGATGCTCTTTAGGTTTACGGTAGAATCCTCCGCCTTCACGCGGGAAGCTATCATATAATAATCTATGTAAAGTCATAGCATTAGGATTACCTTTTTTTCTAAGCACTTCTGCAGCCTTGCCAGTATAAGAAGCATAGGCAACCTTTGATGGCTCTACATCGATAGCTTCAATAATAAATTTAACTAGAGTCGATTTTCCGGTACCAGTTTAGGCGTAGCCACTAATCACGGTATATTTTTCATTGTTTTTAAACCGTGAAATGGCTACTGACAAACCTTGTTGTTGTTTTAATGTTAACTCCATTTAAACACAATCCCTTTCTTTTAAAATTTCTTTTATATCCCATAAATTATCATGTAATTCTCTATGACAATTTGCACAAATTAAAATACATTTTTTACTTTCTTGAACTGCATCTTTTAATTTAAAATGATCATTACTAATTGTAAAATCTTTAGCATCAGGATTTAAGTGATGAAATTCTAAAGCTTTAAGGCAAGTATTATAACCACAACGTTCACATTTTCCTCCCCTAACTTCTTTTAATCTTGCTAAGAAATCACCACGTTTCAACTGCACTCCATCAGGCATACAATTATAACAACACATTCTTTGATTTGCTGCCGCAGTTTTTGGTTTAAATATAGTGCCACATATAACACATTCTTTCTCTGAACAATTATTTGCTCTTTGTTCCAAAGGTATTGGGTCTTTTTTTCGTTCTTGATATTTAATCCTTCTTGAAGCATTCATACAATCTTGACTACAATATTTTTTAGTAGATTTTATAGCTTCAAATTCTTTTCCACATATTACACAAGTATTTATCATAAAATTATTCCTCCTTTTTACTTGTTATTATATGTAAAAATAATAGGAATAATATTCGTTAAATTTGACCAAAGAAGTTATATCTAACCAACATATCTTACTATTTTTAATTAATCTCCTAAAGTGATGGTATAGTACCATGATAAGCCATATAGCCCCATGAGAATATGATAATTCCTATCCAAATAATTATCATTACAATTTGAAATTTATCCAGTTCATTACTGTCTTTCATATTCTTTCCTTAATAATTGTATATGTATATTATCCAAATTAAAATAATTTGAATCATGCTATAAAATTCTTTTCCTTTAAAGTGTATTTTCTTTCTTCTATAATAAGCATCTTCACTTAATGTATGTAAAAACCATCCGCCAACAAAAGATAATAAAATTAATAAAATTGAATAACAATAATTAAAATATAACGTTATAAAAATAATAGGTATATGAATAAAAATACTCCATAAAAAACTTTTTATAACAATTAAATTTTTTATTTTGCTGGTTGTAATTTCTGTAAGGTTAATACAAAAACAAACTAATATATGAGATATTATCATTAAAATTAATATCTCAACAAAAAATCCATTAATTATCAGATTCCACATTTAGATCCTCTAGTGTTACTCCCAATGTTGAAATATAAATAATAGGGAGATTTTTCATTTTTTTCATAGATGCTTTAAAATGATTATATTCATCTACTACTTTTTGTGGTGGCTGATAAATTTTTTCATGTTCAATTCCACAGAGATAAGGATTTAAAGGATTAGTAATTATAATCATTTAATCTTTCACCTTTCTGCTCCAAGCAATACCTATCAAGATACAACAAATTATAAAAAAAGAAGCGATATTCCAAATACTACCAATATATACCATTTTTCTCTCCTTTTATTTTCTTTATTGCATCAAGTATTGTATCTTCTTCAGATCCTAAAGATGCTCTATAATTATAAAAATCAGAATAAAGTTCATTAAGTTCTTTTTTTATCTCAGCATAAAGAAATAATGAACCTGAATGTATTTCTACATTAGCAATAGCTTCTTCTATTAAATCTAATCCACAATCATTGCCCAATTCTAAAGCATCTATTAGTTTCATATCATACTCCTAAAATTAATTATTTTTTTATTTTATATATAAATTATAACATATTTTTTTTAATTTGTCAATTAAAAATCCCATGAAGCGTTCCAATCTGCGGGAATAGCAGGTTCTTTAATCTCATAATCTAGACACATTAATTGTGGATTTCGCTCTCCGCACCATTCATTTATATTACACTTACATACAAAATTAATTGTTTTACCTATTGATTCATTTAAAGTTTCAATTTCTTCTTCTGTTGCGGCAAATTTAATTACATCAATCCCGCAAGGAAGTTTAAATTTTAATGTATTAGATTTCATAACCATAAAATCCGTAAGTTTAAAATTTTGTACATAAATTTGCGGACGTGTAAATCCAGTACCAAGATAATCATTTAATTCCGCAAGAGCAATTACAACATTTCCTTCAACTGCATCTGCATCAAAGATATAATCAACATAATAAGTTATTTCTGTTGATACATCTTTTAATAATTCATTCATATCCTCAACAAACTTATCTGGATATGTTAAAC
>Ga0326513_10002573_pt1 | contig 13364 bp, 19 predicted proteins | sample 2_2465_0518_D_FD_203654 | JGI IMG/M metagenome (GOLD analysis project Ga0326513, IMG submission 203654) | Bovine rumen microbial communities from UC Davis, California, United States - 2_2465_0518 | ecosystem: Host-associated > Mammals > Digestive system > Stomach > Rumen | place: USA...
CAACTGCGTTCCCATTGATTTGACGTTCAAAAGTTTCAGTAAAATCAACGTTAACAAGAGGGTCATACTCGATTGCATTTGTATAAATAATAGGAAGGTATCTTCCCATAATTTCCTGCATTGTAACTTTTGCATAATGTTTGAAAAGAGCAGGGGTTTCAAAACCAATCTCCCTCATAAAATAGTGGTCAACTATTTTTTCAGCAAGCTTTTCTTTAGTCCATAATTTAGCGTTATTTATTTTTTCAATTTGAAAAGGAAGTAAATAGTTTGTTAAATCATAATTTGTAAACCAGCTTTCAACTTCTTCACGTCCTAAAAGGTCACAAATTGTTCTTAATTGCATAGTATATTTAGCCATTTACTTCACCTCCTCATTTTCTGTAATATTATAATCTTTAATAATAGAGCTTTCATTTTTAATAATATTGTGAAGGTCTGAACGCAAACGAACTGAAATTTCTTTATCCGTTCCAGTAAGTCCAAAAAGTTCGTTGAATTGTTTACAAGCTTTTTGACGTGGAGCGAAATAACTTTGAAGATTCAAGTTAATAAGCTCGTTGTTTGAGTTTGCCTCGTCGGCAACTAAACGTTCCTTCTTATCTACCATTATATTATTTATTCCCAAAAAGGTCAATGCCTCGTTCCATATTTCTTTTTTATAATCGATTAATTTGTCAGCAACGAATGGAGCGTCTGTTTTTATAGCTTTGATGTCATTAATGTCAAGATTTTGTTTGTCTCCAAAAATTGCTGGTTGATTTCCGTCATACTGATTAAACATATTTTCCATTGTTAGTCTTGATTTTTCATTGCACATTATAACAAGAGGAAATTTTTGACTTTTAATATTTACATCTGCACTTCTTTCAGCCTCATATAATCTATAAGCGAATAATTCAAGAGTTGTCGCAGTTGGTTGTCTATTTATATTATTAAATACAAGAATAGCTTGTTTGTCTGATGCTAGTTCTTTGTCATTTTTAAAACCGTGATAAACGAATCTGTCTTCGTCAAATTCATAAGAATGACATCTTATATCAGTAGGAAGTCCATAGATATTAAGATTTCCACTTATAGTTGCATTTGTATTGATAAAACCGTATTTTTCAGTCTCAAGAAGACTAGCTACACCATAATAAAATAAGCAATTTTCTAAATATTCACTATTCATTGATGAAGGCAAATTCACCCATTCAAACATTGAAAGAGCTACTTTTTTAAGTCTTTCTAGGTAGTCCATAAAAGTTGCGTCATTCATTAAGCTAGAATCAATAAACTTATTAGAACTTCTATAAGAAGGTTTTATTTTTGATTTTCTTGCCATTTTATAATCTCCTTTCTATTTAATATTATGATGAAATTTGCAAAAATTTTGCAAAAATCATCATTATTATATTAATTTTACCTATTATTTTGTGAATAGTCAAGATAAGTAGCCGGATTGTGCCATAAAGTAATTCCATTATCAAAAAATGATTTAATAGTTAAAAGGTCAGCTTGTGGAATATTTCCTACAAGGTTAGCATTGATAGTCTTGACATAATTCCAGTTAGGTCTATTATTAAGGTTTGGAATTTTAAGAGTATTTGTTTTATAACCATACATATCAAAATATCTGTCAATTCTTTCAGCGAATTGTCTTTTAATTGTATAAGTATTAAAAATGTTGTCATTAATTAAGTCATACCCTAAAATTGTTGCAGACGATGAAAGATTTGCTTGGTCTGGTAGCATTTTTTGTTTTTCAACTTGAGCCATTTGCATTTCAATATTAAGCTCGTGATTTTTTTCTGAAAAACCTTGATTCATACCTTGTGAAAATGCTGTAATTATTCCATTTAATACATCACCAATAGCACCTGTTTTATTTCCACTTTGTAAATTATTAGCAACACTTAAACCAGTGTTAACTCCATTTTGTAACATTCCAACAACGTTGTTTGCTGTTTGTTGTTGAAAAGAGGTGTTTTCTTGTTCAAGTGATAAATTTAAAATACTTTGATTTTGTGCAAGCCAAGTGTTAAAAACGTCAGTTTTATAACTAATATTTGGGTATCCAGTTAAAGAACACATTTCTTCGGTACACTTATATTCTTGACCGTTATTAGGTCTTTTATAATTCCATGGTATGAAACAAACATTAGGATTTGGATTCAATTCACTTTCAACTTCAAAGTCTGGTTGATTATTTCTAAAATCTTCAAATCTAAATATTTTTCTATTTCCAGTTATTGCATTAAATCCTAAATAAGTGAAAGGGTATTGAAAAAGTTTTCTATTTTTTGGGACATAGCCTTCAAAATCTGAAGAAACAGTTAAAGCGTCAATAAAATTATGAAGATAACTAGGTGTTGCATAAAAATTGTCATTTAAAACAACATATCCATCTGTCTCAATTTCTCCTAAGATTTGAGAAGTTAATGCTAATTTTGGAACAGTAAAAATAGTTAAGATATTATTTGAATTATCTTCATTTGGCATTAATGACATTAAATAATTAAAACCACTATCATTGCAGGCAATGAAACATACACTTGAATATATTCCATTGTATTTATAACCTCTTTGAGGAGTAGTTATTCCAGCACCACCGGAATTTTTTATTGATTCACCAACATAAGCTATAATATACATATGATTTAAATTAGACATTGTATATGATTTTTTAATAGTATATTCTCCAGTTTCTAAACCTTCATTGATTCTATTTGCTCCAATAACATCATCAGCCACACTTATCATTTCCCTTTCAACAAAACTTTGTTTCCAAGTTATGTCAAATTGCCAAGTTTGAAAAACGTCAGTTGTAATTGAAATAAGTGTCATATCGTCATTTACATATTGCATATTAGTGATGAAGGCATAAAACCATTTATTAGTATAGTTTTCATTTTGGTACATACAATAGTTATATTCTAGTAAGTCATCAATGTGACCAGGGTATCTAATAGTAGAATCTTTTCTTTGATAACTAATATTGTCAATTACAAGTTTTGGCAAGCTATTAAAATAATTATATTGAGCCTCTTTACTTGCAAAAGTTATTTGATTTTTATTATTCATTAAAATTGGGACTTTTAAAAGTCTTAATTCTGTTTGAGGTGAGATAGCCATATTTTTCTCCTTTCTATAAAAATAAGGAAGGGAACTTTTATTCCCTCCCTTTTAGGGTTGATGTTTATTCACCTTCATTTGATGAATCTGTTTCTTGAGCTCCAACAACTGTAACTGAAAGTTGAGCTGTTGTACTTCCAGCTGTTGCTGTTATTGTAGCAGTTCCATTTCTATCTTGTGATTTTAATTCAACACAAGAATTATTTATTTTATGAACTTTTACAACATTAGCATTTGAACTTGTGTAAGTAACATTTGTTGTTCCGTTAACTGGAGTTATTTTCAAGTTAACTAATTTATTAGCCTCAAAAGGCATTTCAACTGTGTTTGGCTCGAAAGCTAAAGCAGTTGTATCAACAGTTGGTTCTTCTGTTGCAAATATAACACCGTTAGCAAACAATGAGAAATTATACATTTTTATTACATTTAAGTAATATTGATATGTTCTATTGTTTGGATTGTAAGCAGTATCTAGGAACATATCTTGTTCTTTGATTCTAAACCAAGATTTGTCTGCTATCATACCAACAATTTTTGAACCATCAAATATTTTTTCACCGTCATCATTATACATATCAAAATTATCAACTGAAATTATGTTCCCTAGTAATATAGAGCGGTCTATATTGAAGCTTTCAGCTAGTATATTTACGTCTAAATAACTTCTTAATTTGTTAGATATAATGAAAACAATGTCTTCTGGATTTGTCCAAGTAGTGATTGGTCTTCCATAACCACCCATTTTTGACCAAGCATTGTATTCGTTTGAAGGTGTTTGGAAGTTTAAGAACAATTCTCTTGCTCTTGTGACAAATGCTTTTGCAGTTGCCTCGTCACTTACTCCACTTACTGTTTCAATAATAGCTTTATTATCTTTATAAGCTCCAGCCATTACATATTTTGTAAATTTGTATTGGTCAATGTAAGCTCCATTATATAATGAATTACTTAATTGCTCAATAAATGTTTCTAAATCACCCCAAGACACGAAAGCTTTTTTCAAAGTTTGTCTTTGGATTGATACTGGGTATTGTAAATCCATATTTAAGTTCATATATTGAACTTTTACATCTGCTTCATATTTTGATAAAATTCCAGCGAAGTCGTCTCCGTTGAATTTTCTACCTTTAGCAGGATTTACATAAATTTCTTGACCAGCAGAACCTAGTGGGATTCTGTCACCTTCTAAAACTCTTAGAGGGTTTCTGAAAAATTTTGTTTCGAATTGTGTGTAAACAATTCTGTTAATTAATGAGCTTATGAACTCATTTTGTACTTCTGGATTGTTTAAAATTGGTGAACTTAATAAAGATATGTCTGTGTCATCTTCAATTATTGGCACATATCTTTGGTAGTTATCTGTGTTAAGTTCTCTTATTTTGTTTAAACTTGTTTTTAAACCTTGTGAAACTGGCATAATTTTTTCTCCTTTCATTTTTATTTTTTAAAGTTTCCTTTATCGTCAAAACAGTCTTTGAAACTAGTTGACTTTGGCTTGTTATCTTCTTCATTGTTTTCTTTTGGTTTTTGAAAGCCCATTGATACTTGTTGAAGTAGATTTCCGTTTGCTGTAATTAAGGTAGAATTTCTTTTTTGCAAATCTGAGATTTGAGTATCTCTTTTACTAATTTCTTGATTCATACTTTCATTATCAGCAATAAGACTTGCCAAGTCGTCAGCAATAGTTCCTGCTGTTTCTTCGCCAATTTTTTCTTGCAATTGTGTAATTTTTGCTTGAAAATCTGTTGTATTCATTTTTATACCTCCATTATATTATTTTTATTATTTTATGTCAATACTTAAAATTTATTTTTTTATTTCTTAATAAATACCATTTTTTCCATAAATTATTGTGGTCAGTTGGAGTTGGAGTTGGTGGGTCTGGTGGGTCTGGTGGGTCTGGTGGTTGTGGTGGTACTACACCCCCATCATAAATTAACCAATTATAACCACTTGAGTACTGGTCTGGAACAACTAAAGTATCATTAACAAATAAAGCCCTGTCGGGTACAATTCTTTTACAACTTGTGTTATCTCTAAAATGATACAAATAATCACTTTGTAAATTTACTTGACCTTTTCCAGTTTCTAAATGCAAATGGTCACCACTTACATTTCCACCTGTGCCACTTCGATTAAAAATTTCTCCTTGTCTTTTTATAGTTCCAACACTGCTATAAGTTCCGTTTTGTATGTCATTATCGTGATAAACTATTAAGCCAAGATAGTCCAAAGAACCGTCTGCAAAATGAACTGGATTTAATGACTGCCACAATGCTACACAGTTTCTTGATTCTTTCCATAATAGTTTTATGTCAACAGGAGCATAGCAAGGTGCTCTATATTGTCTTGCACCGTTGTAATATGGTATTATATCATTTGCATAATAAGTTGCGCCACCTTGATGAGAATAATTACCCCACCACGGCTGGCTTATATAAAACCCGCTCTAGTGGAAACAAACAAACTTGATTTCCGTTAGGGTCATTTAATTGTTGATTTGGTAACATTTACATCACCACTTTCGAATAAGTAAAGTTTGACCTGCATAAATTTTGTTAGGATTTTGAATATTATTATCTTTTACGATTTGTTCAGTTGTTGTTCCATATTTTTTAGCAATTTTAGTTAAGTTTTCTCCCCATTTTACATAATGTTCGAGAAATTCTCCTTGAAATTCAAGCTTTCCTTTTTTGCTATTAGCTACGTCACTAATTAAATCTCTATACATTATATCAATATCAACATTTCCATTGATACCATTGATTTTTCCTTCACTTGATTTTTGCCATATGTCAAACTTGCCTTTATAAGTGCATTCGTTATTATATTGAGCAACCCAACAAGTGTAACGACGTCCAAGTTCTTCATTATTTAATATAGAACTAAACCAATATTTGTTGGCATATACACCCACCCAAAATCCAGCATTTTCAATTATTTGACAATAACTTATACACATATTTGTAAGTAAATCTTTTCCAAGACCAACTTGTGACTTGTCTTCTATATCAAAGTAAACTGGAAGTTCTAGACTCTTGCCTTCCAACCATTTAAGCATAACTTCTGCCTCACGTTTAGCTTGACCTTCTGTTTTTGCATAGCTATAATGATATACACCAACTGGAATTCCTAGTCTTTTACATTCTGCGTAGTTTCTTTCAAACATGGGGTCTTTTTGAAAGTCAAACATTCCGTAGCCAGCTCTTAAAATTGCAAAACCAATTTGACCTGCTACTTTTTCCCAGTCAATTTGACCTTGATATACACTTACGTCAATTCCTGTAAGATTTGTCATTTCCTTCGCCACCTTCCTCTTTTGTAGTTTCTTCATCAAATTTATTGATTAAATAATTTAAGTTGTCATTTACTGTGTTGTCAGACTTTGTTTTAATTACATTAGCAACTTTTCCAATTGGAATTCCTGCTTTTTTCATATTTTCAGCAATAGAAATTGTTTCCATTGCAATTACAAAAATACAAATTGAACGACTTACAAAATTTAAGTTGAACGTGAAGTCAAGTGTGAATCCTAACAAAATGATTATAATTAATAAAGTTTTATGTAAAAGTCCCATTCGCATTTTTTGTGAATCAAGATTTTTGTTAATAATAGCTTGTATTAAACCAGTTATAATGTCAGCCATTGAAAAAATAAGTGGTGTCATAATTTGCCATAGTACACTTGAAAAATCAAGCTGGTCTAAAATATACATTATCTTTTCCATTTTATCACCCCTTTTTATTATTTACTTTTATTTTATCATTTATGTAATTTTATTACAATATTATTTATCATTTTTTCTTGTCTCCTTTTACTGTGAAGTCTGTCTCAACAAGAATAACTCCACCTCGTACGTGTTTAAAATTTAATTTTCCACCACAACTGAAACCTTCCTTAAAGTCTTTTAATTTGAACTCTTTTTCTTCACCTTCTAAGTCTTTATAAAATAACTTGTTTTGTGATTCGTCTTCTTTTTTATATACGCAATTTTTAGGCATTCCAGCACAAGTAATATGAACCAAATTATCGTCGTCAACTTCAACATAAGTTTTTTGTCTTACAAATTTTGAATGTGGAAAAGTTCCTTCGTGTTTCCAAGCTCCAAGCCTTACATCGTCAATATCACAAAATTGTTTTAGTTCTTCTATATCTAATAGCGTGTGAATAGAATCTGTATCACTATAGCAATATAGGTCTTTACCATATTTTTCTAAACTGTAAGTCTTTATAGCTTGACTTGTACGTTGCGTCACCTCGCGAGCATATGAAGTAATAAAACACCCCATAGGAATGTATATACCGTCTTTTTGCGTTTTATCACTCATCGTATAGCCAACAATTCCGTCCTCCCTCAAATACGGAATTTTTGACTGTAAGTCTTGTGAGGTTGCAAATTTTCCATAAAGACTGTTAAGCATTAGTTTGGCTCTTGTTCTTTGTCCTTTATTTCCACTTAGTGTTCCCTCATTTTTAACAGCAATCCACTTGTCAATATATTCCTTAAAAAACTTTGATTCCATTGACTTAAACTTCCAACCGTCAATATATTCAAGGTCTTCTGTGTCATATTGTTCTAAAAATAACTTTAAATCAATATTTGTTAAATTTAAAACAACTATTTCATCATTAGAACTTTCAAGATATTCTGTGTCCATAAAGTGGCTATGTTTTATTTGTATTGTTGGAATTTTTCCTTGTTTTAGTTTAAATTTACAACTAAAACATTGTATATATAAATTATATATTTTGTCTTCTTGATATTCACCCTCAAAATAAACTGGGTCTCCATACGGTAAGGCTCTTGTGTACATAATGCTAGGGTATAATGAATTTACATCTAGAACCGTAGTTTTTCCATTTATTTTATTTTTATAAGCTGGATTCATATATGTGAATCCGACCTTTATATGCTTTTCTTATTTCTTTGTCAACTTCATAAGGCAAAAGTGGAAAATAATGTTCAAATTTTTTCTTTCCTATAATTTCCTTAAAATCATTCAAAGCATTTGAGCCTTGCGTCATTTTTGTTAAGTTATCATCAAACAAAGTTTTAAGTGCTTTTGCTACTATTAAAACATCATTTTTAATATATTCTTGCTCCATAACTGTAAGCTCCCACCCTCTAGGTCTAGGCTTTTTATAGTCAATTTTTAATTTTGAAATTGGAAGTCCAAAGGTTTTAGCAATAGCGTCTACTGAAAAAGGAATTATCTTTAATGAATCAATAAAAGTTGTTTTATGAACAGTCTTATTTCCTTTTTCATAATATACAGTGATACAATAGAACTGTCCAATATCACTTATTACAGTTGTGAAGGTATTTTCTGCTATATCTTCTTTTTTCTCTATATGTTTGAAACCATGAGTCAATAGCCAATAGATTATGAATTCACCGTCAAACTTTAAGTTGTGAAAGTAAAATGTTGCATTCTTTTCTTGTTTACAAAATTCCATAAAACTATCTATGTTATTATCAATTTTAATATTTTCTTCGTTTCCTATTTCACAAGTAGCCCAAGCCCAAACCCAAGTTTCGTCTTCGCACCATACACAAGTTTCAAAATCAGCCGTAAACTTCTTCACATTTTCAACCCCTCCTAAATCTTTCACATAATCTTTTGAATCCTTTTATTATTCTTTAATTACTTTCATTTTTCCTCCACTTCACCTTGTTCCATATTTACTGGTTCCAGATGATTATATTCTATGTCTATTCCTAAATGTTCCAAAAATCTATTGAAACTGTCTTGACCTCTTGTATTGTCACTTTCAAAGGTTATGTCAACAAGCATTTCATCGTCCTTGACCTTAACCCAAAAATCGTGAGCATTTGTTTTGTTCAAGTATTCCTCTAACTTATCGTAGTTTTGCATACTTTTGTATCTTCCTAATACCTTTTTATAATTTTTAAAATATTGTTGTTCTTTTCTAGGGTTTGAATCTTTATCATTATTTTTTAAAATATTACTTGTTCTTTTTTGTCTTTCCCCTCTAGTTATATCTTTTTTCAAACCTTCATTTGTAATTTTTGACTTTTTCCAAATACTTCGTAAGTTTTTAAGTTCAGCTCTTGCTTGCTTTTCTTCAACTGTTCTGTATGGTTTAGCTTTTTTATTTTCAGCAAGATTCATTCCAGCAAGCTGGTTTATAAGTTCCCTTTCCCTACGTTCTGCGTTTCTGTTTACTTTATCATAATACCATTTAAGAACTTCTTCGCCAGTTTCTATGGTTACAACCTTTTGACTTGATTCTTTGTTTAGTGCTTTTAAATCATTCAAAGCTTCATTGAATCCTTGTCTAGTTACAATTTTTTCTTTCAATTCTTTGTAAGAAACTTGCTCTGGTAGATATAGTTTATTATTTTCATTTTCTAATTTTTTTATAGTTTTATTAAACTCTGCAACTGCTCGTCCTAGTTTAATAAAATCTCCTTGTTTCCATCTAATTTCTGCCATAAATTTCACTCCTTTTAGTAGTGCATTTTAGAATTATCTTTTGTGTTTAAGATTAAAGCTAGTGTGTTTACACTAGCTCGAATCCTAACGCTTTGTTGTTTGAGCCTTTTATTGCTCTGTCTGTGATTTTTATTTCGAATCCATTTTCATTGATTCCAAACATTTGAATGTAGTTTGACATTTGAATTGAGAACATTTTGCTTGCTGTAACATAACTTCTTCCAGTTTCATCAATTAAAATTGTAACCATTTTTATTTCTTTATCTTTTATAATTTCTCCAGTTGCTTGGTCAACCTCTGGCTCTGCTAGTGGTTTTTCAATTCTTTTGATTAAAACTTCTTTTACTCTTATAAGCTCGTCCTTACAGTCATTTAATTTATAGTCACATTCGTTGTTTTCTAAATTAAATATTTTCTTTTGGTCTTGAATATTTGTAAATATTTGTTTTTTAGTTTTTGATTTTTGAGCCATTGCTCCAAATCCTGCTACTGTCATTGATGTTTCTTCAACTGTTTCTTCTGTTCCTGTACTTTCAACTATTTCCTCCATTACTTCATTTTCCATTTCTTCATTTCTTAATTCTTTTTCCATAATAAATCCTTCTTTCTCCTATTTTACGCATAGGTGCTTAATTTAATTTTTGTTCTACTTCCTGCTAGTTTTATGTAACATAAAGAGTTATTTTCCCAACCACTTACAACCAAATTTTTAATAATCTCCGTATTTTATTTCTTTACTATTATCACTATCTGAAATATCTTTATAACTTATATAAAAACTTTCTATTGATTTAATATCTAGCGTTTCAATTAATTTTATTAATGTTTCTTTATTCACTTTTATTTACCTCACTTTCAAGCAATTTTAATTTTTTAGTTGCTCTTGTAATTTCTTTATCTATTAAATTAATTATATATTCTATAAAATCTTCACATTTTGAATCTATACTAGGTAAACTTACAAAATCATTTGATATTTCTTCAATTTGTTTTAAATAATTTCTAGCTATCTTTATATCTTTCATTTTATCATCTAAAAGCATTTTTTCACCTACCTTTTAAAACAACTTATTATTTGTACTTTTCCACTTCCATACATATTTGTAAATGTGTTTACTGCGTCCATTTGCGTATAACCTTGTACTACTATTTTTCTTATTATTCCATCTATTGAATAGGTTATTTCATACATATTTTAAACCTCCAACTTATAACTTTCTAATAATTTTAAATCTATTAAATGTTCAAATCTTCGTAGTAGTTCATCAATTACTAGCCCTTCAATTAGTCCCCTAGGGTATTTTATTTGTAAACCCTCAACTTTTTTAGTATTCTTATTTTTTATAAACATTGTGAAATACACAAAATATTCCTCTTCATTTATTATAATTTTATCCATTTTATATATTTTAATTAATGCTTTTACTATTTCGTCTACCTTCTTCATTTGTTTTCCTCCTACTACTTTATATTTTTATATTTTTTTCTTATTTCCTCTGCTACCCTCTTTATTGCGTCTTTTTTAGCTGTTCCCCTCCATAGATTCGACTTATTAATGTTTAAATCTCTACAAATTCCAGCTATTGTTATTTTGCTAAATTCTTTTATAAATTTTAAATCTTCATTTGTTTTTTCATTCAAATTATCACCTTCTTTTTAATTTCATATATTATAGAAAACATTATTTCAATTGGTAGCAATATCAAATCAGCTAACAGTTCAAACGGTAGAGCAAACACTAAACTAACTAATATAAGCCAGTCAATATTGTCTTTATAAATTTTAAAATAACTTTTCCATAAATAATATGTAAACATTATATAAGTACCTCTTTCATTTGTATTTCATAAAGCATTCCGTCTGTTTTTCTTTTCCAAAATATATAGAACTTTCCGTCATTTTCATTTTTAAATAAAGCCTCAATTCCTTTTGACTTCATTTCCTCTGTTAAGTTTTCTTTTGTACTTTTGAATCCTAAGTTTTCTATTATTTCATATAATTCGTTGAAATATTTGTTTTCATAGTAGTATTTTTTGATTTTTCCGTATTTCATTCGTTATCTACCTCCTTAATTTGTTTTACCGTAATTGTATAATTCTTTTATTTCTTTTTCATCACATTCTTCTAATCTTTTAATTACTTCATATTTTTCTTTCATTTTATCACCTTCTTTCATTTATAGTTTACACCTTTTAGGTTTAGTTGTCAAGAGGTTTTTTAAAATATTTTTCAAATTTTCTCATTCGTCTTCTACCCAAACAAAAGGTTATTTTTCTTTATAATATTCAATCCATTCTTTTATGTTGGTTGATACATATGAATTAATATAACACTCAAAACTTTCACAACCATATAATCCATTCCATGCTATTATTCTTTTTTATAATACTCACCTTTTCCTTTCTTGATTATAGTTTACACCTTTTAGGTTTAATTGTCAATACTTTTTCAAAAAATTTTTAAAAAAGTTGAAAAAAATTTTTGTATCGGTTATAATATAGGTAGCGGACATATAAGTTAATTTTTAGGTATTCTGGTTGTAGTGCCTTAGACCATCGTGATGAGCGACGCACTCCCAGTGTAGCGTGGTAGCTTGCCTTTGAACTTATATCGTCTTGCTACTTTATTTTAAAGAGGTGATTATTTTGTTCTATGATTATTCAAGAATTTTAAGCTATAACGCATTTTTGAATTTTTTAATTGGTGAGCGTGGCGTTGGTAAAACATACGGTGCGTCTAAATTCGTTGTTAATCAATTCTTGAAAAAAGGTGAACAATTTGCATATATTAGACGTTACAAGACAGAACTTCGACAAGCTGTTCCTCAGTTTTTTAGTTCTATAAATAATAACAACGAATTTCCAGAGCATATACTTAATACTAAAGGTAAGAGTTTCTATTGTGACGGTGAAGTTTGTGGACACGCCATGACTTTGGCTACTGCTCAAGATTTGAAAGGTACAAACTTTGACAAGGTTAAAACTATTATTTTTGATGAGTTTATTATTGAAACTGGTCAACGCAAGACTTACTTAAATGATGAAGTTTTTACTTTTTTGAATTTATTGGAAACTATTGCTCGTATGCGTGATGTTAGAGTATTCTTTTTAGGGAATGCTGTCACTATTACGAATCCTTACTTTTTATATTTTGATTTGACTTTGCCTTATAATAATGATATTAAGTTATTCAAGAATGGACTTATATTAGTTCAGTATATGAAAAATCAAGAATATCGTGAGGCAAAACGTAAATCGAAGTTAGGTCAGTTGACAGAAGGTACATCTTATGGAAATTATGCTATTGAAAATAAGTTTGTTATGGACAACTGCACGTTCCTTGCAAAAAAGACTGGTTCTGCCAAGTTTGTGTTTGCTTTCAAATACAAAGGTGAAGTTTTTCGGTGTTTGGAATGATTACAATGAGGGTAGAGTTTATGTTTCTTATGATTGGTTACAAGATACGCCTTATATGTTTTCTTGCACTATGAAAGACCATTCACCAAATATGATGTTTTTAAATTCTGCTAGAAAATATGGTTGTTGGAAAAATTTCGTTGAACATTATAATTTGCGGATTGGTTTATTATGAGAATCAAAAAATTAAGAATGTTTGCAATGAGTTGATTAAATTGATGATTGTTAGGAGATAAAAAATTGACAAGGCTGTCGATCTCCTTGTCAATCACGATATTATGGAATTAATACAAATAAAAGTTGAAAAGCACTTTTAATGTTTACTTAGCCATTATATCATTTCTATTATATAATGTCAATACCCAGACGCGT
>Ga0326513_10002574_pt1 | contig 13363 bp, 16 predicted proteins | sample 2_2465_0518_D_FD_203654 | JGI IMG/M metagenome (GOLD analysis project Ga0326513, IMG submission 203654) | Bovine rumen microbial communities from UC Davis, California, United States - 2_2465_0518 | ecosystem: Host-associated > Mammals > Digestive system > Stomach > Rumen | place: USA...
CAGAGATATGATTACCTACAAGCCCATCATTATCCCCGGAGGCAGGAGGAGGGACGGGACGTGGCCGGTGAAAATCCGCGTCACCTTCCGCGGCGTGTCCCGCCGGCTCCCCACCACCCTGGTATGCACGGACTCGGACCTCACGCGATCCGGAAGGATTAAGAACGCCACCGTACTGGAGAAGGCCGGCGAGCTGGTCTCCAGGATGAGGGCCGCCACCGCGGATCTCTCGCCGTTCACCCTGGAGGCGTGGACCGTGGACGAAGTTGTGGAGTATATCCGGACGCGCCTGAACCAGCAGGATTTCCGGCTGGATTTCTTCGACTTTGCCGACAAGGTGATTGCCGGGAAGATCCAACACACGCGGGCGTACTATCAGACCGCGCTCAATGCGTTTGCCGGCTACCTGGGAAGAAGGAGCATTGACGTGAACGCGATTTCACGAAAGATGCTCCTTGACTTTGCCGCCTCCGTCGGCGAAGTGAAGGCGGCACGGCACCTTGCAAAGCTGGCGTATATCCACCGCTGCGCCCGCGAACAGTTCAACGACGAGGACGCGGGGGCCATCCGTATCCCCCGCCAGCCGTTCCAGAACCTTCCGAAGATTAAGCCGATGGGGAAGGGACAGAAGGCGCTGCCGCCCGAAGCGCTCCAGGCTATCATAGACTGCCGGCCGGAGAACGAGTGGGAGGACATCGCCCTCTCCGCCTTCCTCTTGTCCTTCTGCACCGCCGGTGCGAACATGGCGGACCTGTATGCGGCAAAAGTCCCCGCAAACGGGCGGTGGAGATACAGACGGGCAAAGACCGGTGTGTATGTAGAAGTTGCCCTGAACGCAAAAATAGATACCTTTGCGGGGCGGTTGCAACGCTGCGGAGAAGTTGTGGAATGGTGGCTCCCGGAACTGCACCGGTACGGCTCGGCAGACATCGCGACGCAAAACGTGAACAAATGGCTCTCCCAGATCGCACGGCGGCTTGGGCTCCCTCCGTTCACCTTCTATGCCGCACGGAAGACCTGGGCCACGCAGGCACGGCGGCTCGGCGTGGAGAAGGCAACCATAGACGACGCATTGGCCCATGTCGGGGAGTTCAAGATGGCGGACACATACGCCGAGAAGAACTGGGACCTGTGCGCCGATGCCAATACCCGCGTGTTGTCCCTTTTCAAATGGGACAACTATCGGACAAATTTTTACGACACAGATAGTCAGTAGCTGATGTTCTGTGTAACGAAATCATTTTCGTGGGCGCACGAAAATGCTCTACACGCACCCCTGTGCTGGATTCCTTATCACACCCGCAAGAAATAATTTCTGCGCTTAAACGGACCACCGCAACTTCCACGCAGTCATGGAGTTGCGGTTTTTTGTTTCCAGATGTCCGAGAAAATCGGACAACTATCTGACAAAAACGGCAAAGGAAAGGCCCGGAGATCGCTCCCCGGGCCGCCCCTTTAACATCACAGCGGCGTGCGCTATGACTACCGCGGCAAAGATAGTGAATCTTCCGCTATGTTGCAAGACTCCACACCTCGGAAGGGCTGAGGCCGTGCTTCCTTTTTAATGTAAAACCCACTTGGAACCTTGAAGGACTCATGTGTTCTGATTCCAGAGCAATACTCAACATCGCGAGTCTCGTACCAGTCCACCAGAACGCCTTCAATTATTTGGAACTGTCCCGCCATCCACTCTGCGCCGGCTTTGAAAGCATCCTTTGCGGTAGGGTGTTCCAAAGTACGAAGGAATCTCGCTTTGACTTGCTGCATATATTCTTCTGCCGCCTCGTCCAGATTGGAGGGAAGGGAAGGCTGTTCCTGCTGTTTCATAACCGAATAGATGTAGTCTTTGCAAACCTTGTTCGGATATGGGATAAACTTACCACGGATAAATGGGCAATTATTATCATAGAAGCCGCAGGTCTTGCAAGTTGGCTCCGGCTGCTCCTGCTGGAGAGAGGCGATATGGGTAAGAACTTCGTCCAAAGCGAGTGAATAATCCTGATGATAAGGATAGTATTCCGATATTCCTTTCAGCCTTTCTATCTCAGATTTTAGTTTTTCTGCATCAATGTATTTGTTCATAGTTCAATGGTATTGGTTTACTTCAGTTTCTTCAAATTATCATACATAATAGAAAGCCTAACAGAATCTGCTACATCTGACTTGGCAAGTTTATTTATTGCCCTTCTTAATGCTTCCATCTGCTCCTCGCTCCACTCTTGCTTTGGCTGAAGATTGAATCTTTCAGGAAGGGATTCGAGCAGCCTCTTGGCAGACCTACAAGCATCGAAGTCACAAGCATCTTTTGCTACAAAATGCCTTGTTTTTTCAACACACCACAGAGCATTTTCAAGACAAGTTTCGTCCTCCTCGCTCCACTCTGCGGGCTTCTGCTCTTTCTGCTTTTCGAGGTAGGCTATGGCTTTACCTGCCCAGTAGTTACCTTTGTAGTTCGTTTTTAACTGGGTGATAAGCCAAGTCATCATCTTCTCGTCCTCGTCTGTAAAAGAATCGGCATTTTCTTTACATGTTTCGGAGATATGTAAAGATTTTTTATGCTTTTCGAGTTTGTCAAGATAGTCAAGGACATCCTTATACTCGACATCTGCACCGTATTGATAAAATACACTGTCGGTGATTATCTTCCTTATCCTCTCGTCCTCGCTCTCGGCGAGTTCGGGGAACTCATCATATATCAAGCCCAGGACAAAGTTGAGGCCGACCGCCTGCCCGGCGAAGTATTTGTCATTGATCTCCCGATCTGCGACCTCCTTCAGGTCAAGGATTTTACCGATGATTCTCTTGACTCTCTCTTCCATGATTCAGCAGATTACTCCACGTTAACCTCGCCGGCGTTGAAGGTAGTGCCGGCTTCCAGGCGCCTGCCAGCTCCGAAGGAAGCGACGGTTCGCCAGTCTCCGTTCACGGACGGCCACAGCGGGAACTCGTGCAGGCCGATGGTCTGCGAAAGGCGCACCCGCAGTTCCTTGTACGACCCCGTGGGAACAGCGATGCAGAACTCCAGGGTTCCGTCGTTCTGGGGCAGGATCACCTTCACCTGCCCGTCCTGCTCGTCCTTCGTCTCGAAGGATCCGCCCGCCAGCGTGAAGTCACCGGATATGCGCTTGTCCGCTCCCAGGTAGAGTGCCGTCGCCTTTGCGGGGATGTTCGTCAGCTTGACGCGCACTACCGACACGGCGGGAAGGAGCGTGAGCGATACGGTGTTGAGGTATTCCGGAGCCACGCGGCCGAACCCCTGCGCAAGCATCACGCGGGTGGTGCCCAGTTGCTCGTATGTCAGCTCGTGGCGGAAACCGCCCCACACGGTGCTTCCGACCACACGCACGTCGATGGCGCTGCCGTAGGGGTATGCAATCATGTTGCACACCTCCAGGCAGTCAGGGTTTCGGAACTCGCCGACCAGGGAACCGGCACCGTTCACCAGGGCGGATGAGACGTTCTCCTTGAATCCGCCCTCCGTGCAGGGCCACAACTTGTCCCCGGCCTTCCACTGGATGCCCCAGTCGTTTTCGCCGATGGTTACCTTGTAGGTGTAGGATTTCTTCGTGGCCGGGTTCTCCGGCTTGGTGCAGGCGGCTATTACTGCCAGCGCTGCGAGAATTATGTACTTTTTCATGATTATTGATTGTTTGATATTTCAAGGATGAGTTTGTGAGCCTCGTCTTCGTCCAGGATGCAGAAGTACTCCGCGTCCATTTTTCCGTGACTCATGTGGAAAGAGAGCAGGCGCGTGCCGTTCATGAACTGGAAGTTTCCGGAGCCCAGGAGTTGTACCGCGCCATCATAAAATCCGTACATATAGGACCGCCAATGGATGCGGCACTCTCTCTCTGTGTCGTGCGAACCGTTGCAGATGTGGATTGTTTTACCGGTGAGGTTGTCGGTCTTGAAAATGAAATAAGAATGTGCCATTTTTCGGTAGTGTTAAAGGGTTCTTTCTTTGCACAAAGTTACAAACATTTTTTGTATTTCCAACAATTTTGCAAATTATTTTTGCAATTTTCTTTGTCATTACCAACAAGACGACTATTTTTGCATTATGGTGTAATGTGCATTTATCAAAAGAGGCTCGCAGTGATGCAAGCCTCTTTTATTATACCATCAGCAGTTTCAGCAGCGGTTTTCGGAAAATCCATACCAGGCAACCGGCGAGCGCAATGGAAAGCAGCCAAAAAGCGCCTATACGGAACTTCTGCCACCAAGATAGGGGTTTCTCTACCTTAACCTCCTTCACGCGCTCTACGGTCACGGAATCTACCTTCACTCGCAACACGGTGTCAATCTTCACGCGGTCGCGCCAGCGCCACTTCTCCACATACTTGTAAACCGTGTCTCCCTTCTCCCTGATGAAGATAGAATCGCGGTCGTAGAACTTCACCGAGTCCGTCCTGGTGATGTAGGTAGTGTCCTTCTGCACTACCATCCGCTCCACGATCCGGGGAGAGCAGCCGGAGAGCATGAGCACCATCACCACCAGCACCACGAAGGCGGCGAGCACCGTCCACCATCCGCCGCGTGGATCCCGCGGCTCCCGTAACAACTCGCTACGCATAGTAGTCCCAGATTACGCCCTGCGGGAGGGATGCGTCATTGTCCAGGTGGACGTAGGTCTTGGCGATGCCGATACGGCGCACCCCGCACTCCAGCGCGGCCTTCACAATCCTGTACCGGTTCTGCGACGTGTTGCAGCGGATGTCCACGGCCTTGCCCCGCGTATGGGCGGAGTTACCCGTGCGTCCCTTTGCCTGGTCCCACTCCTTGCTCCGGTAGGCGCAGTTGAGGACAAGCGGTATGCCGGCCCTCTCGCGCACCCGGTCCAGCAGATCCAGGAAGTCCGCAGCCATCTGCTTGATGGAGCAGGAGGGCGAGCAGCGCTGGAACTCCGAAGCGGTGAAATACTTACTCATCGCCCCGGCCCTCCCCGTCCGTGTCCATGATTTCGATGGTCGTGTCCCCGTGCGTCAGCTTCACGCCCAGCCCCTCGCGGATGGCCTCGCGCAGTTCAAAGAGCGTGGCGAATCCGAAGAGGAAGCCGGCGGCCTTGAACACCGAGCCGTCAATCACGCCGTAGGGCGGGATGAAGAAGGAAACGGCGAAAAGTGTGATAGTCATTAGCAGGCAGGTCCACAAGGCGATGGTGGTGGACAGGCTGACTTTCTTTGTGATGGCCCGGAACTCCCGGACCGCTTGCTCAGTACTCATAGTCACTTTGTCTTAAAGGTGAACGGCCACACTATCATGCCGCCGACAATATACAACCACTCCGGCTGGTCGCACGGGTTGTCGAGGTCCACGTCCTTCGTCCTCTCCCTTTCATAGCCGACCATGTAGAGGAAGTTGTGGCAGATCCATTCCAGGTAGAGGGAGGACAGGCAGCGCTCCCAGACGATGTGCCCGGGGTTGAATGACCGGAGCCGCCTCAGTTCTCCCATCATGCGGAACTTGCCGACCCTGTGCGAGTCGAAGATGGTGATGGCGGTTTCTGTAATCTCGTAGTGTACCATATCAGTATATGTTTGCATCGGGGTCAACGAAGTCCCATGCACAGACGGAGTTCTTCGGGACTTCCAGGGTGATGTTGCAGAACACGCCGGCGCAGTCGTCGGAGAAGCGTTGGTTGAAGGTCCGGAAGGTGTGCTCACCCGCGAACACGCCGAGCGCTTCAAGCTGGAGTATGATGTTCTCCAGGGTCTCGATACCGACGGACTGGATTTCGATTTCGTTCTGCTTGTCGAAGGTGAGGCGATCCACGTAGAAGAATGTGAAGTCGAAGTTCATCACCCCGCTCTCCGCGTCGGTGCGGTGCTCGCCCTGGAGCCATGCGAACACTCCGTACTTGGCATCCGGGATGGCGTTGAGCCGGAACACGTCGTTACGCACGATGGAGGCAACGGTGGGCTGGTTGCCCGCCGCCGCCTCTATTGCGTTAATGAGTTGAGAGAGGTTCATATCAGTCAATGTAAGTGATTGACATCTCGGCCGGTGGTGTATTAGTCGTGCTATCCACCGTGTTCGTCCCCTTGTTGGCGTATAGTGCCTGTCCCTGTACCTGTTCGGTAGTGGGTGTTGCTAACGGATAGATGACTATCACGGGGTCTCCTGCGGCGTACTGTGCGGCAAGCCAAGCCTTGAAGTCTGCGCCAGTCGCATACAGACTCCTATCGGCGTAGAAATACACGCACCCAGTATAAGTGCCGCTTGGGCCGCTTGGGCCGTTTACAGTCATAGTCAAACTGTTAGCGACACGGGCTGCAGAGGATGAAATCCCCCGAAAGTGTGTGCAGATAGGCGTGATGTCCCCTGCTTTGGACGGCAGAAAAGATGTGTTGGTGGTGTAGAACGCAGAGCCTTTGGTAAAGGCTTCTTCGCCCGTAAAGACATAGATGCCCACCTTCCTGCCAATCAGTCCCGACAGCACCTCCTGGGTGTCCTTGTAGGTTCCTACTCCAAGCAGGGATTCCACATTGGCGGTCTGAGGAGCGACATACGGCTCATAAGGCGGCATTGTGGCAAGCGTGTACTCACCGACAACGATTTGAAGCACAGACCAATCGACCTTCGCCCCTGTGCCTGTGTAAGTCGCAGACACACGGAGATATCCGTTTTCGGTCGGCGTGATGGTGCTGACGGCATCAGTTCCAGGGGTCACAACAAAATATGACTGAGATTTCCATTCCTGCGCAGAGTCAAACAGGTTGCACCGCACATTAACACCTGTTCCACCTAACAAAGCCCTAACATAAACTGTGTATTTCCGCCCAGCCGTGACGGGGATGTAATCGGTAAGCCGTGCGAGGGAAGCCTCAGTATAAACGCCGTTCTGGTCATAGTAATACCCGTCCGTCACGGCAGAAAGGTCAACAAGGTTTTGTCCGTTGATTGTCAGCACTTCGGGTGTGCCGTCACAGTAGATTTCAATAGGGTCGTTCACAGGACTGCCAGCGATGAAATCGTCAGTGCCCTGATTTGCGAAGAACTGACCCGAAACAAGGTCGTACATACCCACCACATTGTCGCTGCTGCGCTTGACGGGAAGAAGGTTGAGAACGAGCACGCCGCCTTTCTTGACAACCAGCGAATAGGCACGCATTTCCTCATAAGAGGAAGGTGCACCTTGGTTATTACGGGCAAACAGATACAGTGGGGATGTCGTGGAACGCGTCACCGCATAGGTGAAATCAAATGATTCGTCATCAATAGACAATGTTCCACCAGACGGGGCTCCAGTCGTCAACTTGAAGGTGTGGCGGGAAGTGTCTCGTGTTGTGCCATAGGTGTATCCTTGGCCACCACCTGGCTGGATATAGAATTGCCCTCTATTCGACGAGTCTCCAAAGATGATTTTATACACATTCGACGACTCGGCAGCACCGAGCATTGTGGGGTATCCGTTTCGGAGTGTGACAATCTGCGCGTCAAGCACGAACTCGCTGTCCGTGATGTCCGTGATGCCTGTGTCGATATACTGTGTTCCGGTGCTCTCGATGAAATCGAGTAGTTGATACCCCAGCGGCAATCCGCTCTGATGCCGCGTCTTCAGTACCCCGTTATTGCACCAAACAGGCAGTGGATGAGCCGGGTCGGGCGTGCTGACGAGAGCCTCCGTGGTCGTGATGGTCGGGTCGCTCACCTCTGCCGTGACGGTCAGGGGGGCCTTCACAAGAGTCTGCCCTGCGACGCTCTCGGTGGTAGCCGTAGCGAGAGGATAAAGAACGATAACAGGATCACCAGCCCTATAGCGAGCAGCGAGATAAGCAGTCCAATCAGTAACCACATTATCATTCGTGAACCCGGTAGGATTCATGAAGCCGAAGTTCTTATTGGAACGTTGGACAAGTTTGTCGCTGGCAGAATCCCAGGCGTTCCTTATATGCGTTGCTATATTGCAGAGTATAATATCTGCGCTCAGGCTAACATTGGCGGCATCGGAGAGGGATTCGTCAATATAAAACATGAATCTATCACCGGAGTTGGTCTTTACCCATGACTCTGTTCCATCAAATACCTCAAATTCAACATTCTTTGTCAAAAGACCACTGATGATTTCCTGAGCATCAACATATCCCGTGAGACCGAGCAAATCAGCGATGCCAGCCGTATTGCCGTTGGCGTCGCTGATAACTTCGGGAGTACCGTCTGTGTAAATGCCGCCCTCGACATACGGCTGATAGGGCATAGCGGTGCCGCCAAGGTTGAGCATCCAGTTGATAGCAAGCACCTTCGCAAGCGTGACCGCCGTTCGGTCGATATTTGTACCGAAACGGATGTAGTTGGTCGTTGCCCCCGTGGTGATGGTAAGTTTGGTAGTTCCTGTTCCGATAGATGAGCCATTCCTACGGATGAATCCGCTGTCCTCTGCGGTGCTGTACTCACTAATTGATACAAAATACATCCCCGTGGACATAGACAGTGTATAAGTCGTATTGGGCTTGACGCGAATAAACGGAAGGTAATACCAGTTGTTGCCGTCAGCCACAATAGTACCAGTGTCAGAAATGTAGTATTGCAGGCGTATATTATCTACTTTGACATCCGCAAGGTTTGCGCTGTACTTCAGCGCCCCGTTGTTGCACACGATGTCAACAGGAGCATCGGGTGTAGGCGTGCCGTTCTGCTCGCACTTGCCCGTCTGCGTCACACTCGCAAGGTAGTTCACTGGCTTCTGCTCGCAGAGGCCGTAACGGACAAGGGCGGAGATCAGTTCGCGCCGCTTCGCCTCGAAGGACAGCGGGGCGTTGCCCTCCACCGTCACCTCGCTCCCGCCGTTGGGGCAGCAGAGGTGAAGGGCCGGGAAGGGCTTGCCCAGGCGCAGTTTGCTTATATCTACATACTGCATAGGTCCGTCCGTTTAGTAAGTGACCGTCACGTTAGCGGTATTGCCCACCAGCTTGTAGAACATACCGCCGGCAGCGCCGCACACCACCAGCGTCTCGCCCGCCGCGGTCGCCTCCTCCCATGCGGAGTAGTTCACGCCGTCGGCCGAATAGTTGAGGGTATAACCGCTTGCGGACGGGGAAATCGCGAAATTGGGCAGTTCCACCTGGAAAGCCGCCTCGCCATGTACTTTGATAGTCTTTGCCATAGTATTGCTTGTTTTACGTTGTCATTATTCCTTGACCGGTATTCCCGGCAGTTGTTTCCCCCTGGGGCCTCCGAGCCAGATGCCGCACGATGCGGCGGTCCGGAGGTGCGAGCGCATCCTGTCGCAGTCGCCGTCCATGAGCTCCGGGAAGGCGCCGCGGCGGGCCAGCACCCAGCGCTCCAGGTCGTAGGCGCAGGAGTCCGCCTTCGACTGGTAGAAGAACTGCACCTTCGCCATATCCGGCTGGTCCGCGTTCTGCACCTTCTCGTCGGGCGTTTTCACCACGCCTGCATTGGCAATCTTGAAGGCCACGCGCTGCGCTATGCCCACGCACGCGGTGTAGGCAAGGAAATACCTCTCCGTGTCCGCCAGCGCCTTGTAAACGGCCTTCTCCGGCAGGTCAATCTCGCCGCTGGCGATGAGCCTCTTCAGCTCCGCCACCAGCGCGTCGCCCAGGATGTTGCGCAGGGCGATGTCCTGCGCCTCACGGATGGAGGGGCGGATGTACTGCCCCGCCACATTATCCGAAATGCTCAACACCTCCTTCAGGAAGGTCTCGCTGATGAGTAGTACTTCCGCCATATCAGTTCACGTTTTGCTCCGCGCCCTCATCGAGGGAGAACGGGGTGATGGTAAGGATGCCGGTCCCGCCGAAGATGCGGTCGAAGGCGTCGCAGATGCGGCGCTGGATCGGGCGCACCATAGTACGGTTGTAGAGCCGGAAGGCGTTTTCGTAGTCGTCCACCGAGAAGCCGTTGTTGTCGGTCGGAATACCGAACAGGACCGGCGCGGCACGGAAGGCCGTGAAAATCTGCTGGCGGATGTGCTTCGACAGGGCGTCGTAGCGCTCGCCGAAATTGTCCACCTTCGGTTCCGTGATGGTCGTGGCGTTGGTGCGGTCCGGGTTGAAGGAGAACATCACGCGGCCAGCGTTCTGCGCACCGGTGAACTTCTCCGTGAAACTCTTTTCGATTTCCTCCTTCGTCTCGTCATCGGGGGTGCCGGCGTTGAAATTCACAATCATGCTCGACACGAAGCCGTTGTTGATGGCGTTGAGGTGGAACTGGGAGATCTGGCGCTCCGTCTCGCAGTCCGGCACGGCGGCGGCATACACCGGGGACGGGTAGGTCTGCGTCACTGCGTTGCTGATGAGCAGAACGGAGGACAGGTGCCGTTCCTTCTCCTCCGGCTGCAACTGCGCCCAGCGTGCCGGATCAATCGGGATGTAAGCCGGGTAGATGGTCGGCTTGTGGGTGCCGGCCTTGCCCCACTTCTCGGAGTAGTAGAACACGTCCGCCTCCTTGTTCATCCGGAGGTAGCGCATGGGGCAGTGGTACACCTCCACGGGTACGCCTTCCGCGTTCCGTATCACCTGGATGGCGGCTCCCCCGAAGGTGAGGAAATCCAGCGCAAGGCTCTCCACCAGTTCGCGGATCGTGCCGCCCCTGGTGTTCACGATGCCGGGCGCGAAGGCTCCCACCTGGACGGACTGCGCGTCGCCGGCCACGAAGTCCCGCGTGCCGTTGATGATGGAACGCAGGGACGGGACGCCCCCGTACAGTTCCCAAAGGAACTCCGGGTAACGGTTCCGGTCTCCCCACTCCACCATGTCCTTTCCGCGCACCTCCGTCTCCTTCGGGGAAGGGATGTTCTTCTCCAGGTACGGGTCGAGGGCAAGGAAGGATAGTTGTACTTTACTCATATTGTATCACGTTTATTTCATTCTCGTATTCGACCGTAGCGTCTCCATCCCGTCCGTCTCCCGCCACTATGAGGCCGGCTGACACGACGGAGCCTCCGGAGCTCAGCGTGTACTGCCACTCGCCGGCGGTCAATCCTTCCGGCACGTCCGCCTCTATCCTGACGAGGTAGCCGGCGGCGGATACGGCTGCAACCGGGATGTCCAGCTCGCGCCCGTCCGTCGTGTTCCGTACAGAGAGGGCGAGAGGACCGTCGCAGCAGTTCCCGCCGTGCGGGAAATAGAGCACTGCGGCCCGTTCCGATATGTTCACGTACTGCATAGCCGGATTGTCTTTCTTGGAAATATAAATGCGCGGAAAATCGTAAAGCAAAGGGGACCGCGCCGAGCGCAGCCCCCTCATGCAGGAAGAAAGTTATGGAAGAATCAGGAATTAGGCCACGATGCTGTCGAGGTCCACGCCGCCGTCGCCCATGAGGATTTCGTAGGGCGGCTGGAGGGAGTCATCCTCCAGGGTGACGGAGTAGCCGTTGCGGTCTCCGCGTGCGGTGCCGGTGTTGCCGTCCCCTGCGTTCAGCACCAGGGGTGCGTCCATACCGAGGAACCAGAACAGGCCGTTGGCGTCCTCTACGATGGCGCAGAGTTCGGCCTGGGCCATCGCCACGACCTCCACGCGCTTGGTTGTCTCCATGCGGGAGAACACCATCTGGAGGAGGGTCTGCCAATAGGTCGTGCCGTTCTCCTGGCTCACCTGTGCGGTGGAGTTCATGGAGGCGGTGTTGGGGCGCAGGGCGTAGCCGTGGAACTTCGCTTCGGAAGCCATGCTGATGCCCGTCACCTTGTCCTCGGAAACGGTCACGCCAGACACGTCGGTCTTGTTGGCGAGATAGACCTTGCGCACGCCGCCCATGTTGGAGGCGCAGTCGTTGATAAGGCCGGAAAGGGTTTGAGAGCAAGCCATAAAGGTATCTGTTTTTGCGTTAGACGAAAGAAAAAGCCGGGCGGGTGTAATTCCCCACCCGGCGGGATTTCAGTCGCTCCTGCGCCGTTTAGGCGGTGGGAGCGGCGGCAAAGGTGCCGAGCACGATCTGGGCCGGGTAGCGGTAAGCCACGCCGGAGTTCCACTTCACCTGGTACTTGAACAGGCGGTCGTCCTGGCTCCACCAGATGTCGATGTCCTCCAGGTCGTTCTCGCCGTCGGTGCCGTACACCAGGTTGTCGGCGAAGGTGCCGACGATCTTCAGGGAGCCGGCGAGACCGGGGGTCTTCACCACCTTGACGTCGGTGCCGGGGAAGATGAACTCCTCGGGGGCGGCGTCCTGGGGACCGGAATAGTGGTAGTAGTTGGCCGCCACCATGCCCTGAAGGAACAGGCGGTAGATGGCCGGCGAGACGAAGATGACGCCGCCGCGGTCCAGGGTCTCCTCGCTCATGGCGAGGTACACGTCCTTGATGCCGTTCATGGCGGTGGTGCCGGAGGCGATGGCTACGTCCACCACGGCGCTGTCGGCGTCCATCTGATAGAGGAAGCCGTCAATCCACTTGATGTCGGTGTCGGAGGTCTGCGTGTGGTCGCCCAGCCAGATGAGTTTCTCCACCTTCTTGTTCACCTCGGCAACCAGGGCCTCGGTGATGTAGCGCTCGAAGGGGAACTCGTTTTCCGTGGCGCTGACGCGCACGAGGTACTCGGCGTACTTGCCCAGCAGGGTCTCCGGGCAGATCTGACCGTCCACCTTGATGGTGGAGACGGAGATGGTGCGCTGGGAGAGGGTGATCTCATCCAGCGGGTTGTGTCCGCAGGAGGAACCGTCCTGGAGGATGGGGTTCAGGTCCAGGTAGTTGATGTTCGCGGACTTCTTGATGCCGGTCTGCAAGGCGATGCGCCTGCGGGTGGCGGTGCCCACCAGAGCGAAATTCTTGATGAGCAGGTCGCGGTTCTCCTGCACATAGGCAGGCAGCGACGAAACAAGGAAGTTGGTAATAGCCATTTTCGTAGTGTTTTTGGGTTCTCTTTTTTCGGAAATATAAGTCGGTGCGGAAGTGTAAACTTTTTGTTACCTCCCCATCAGTTGTGCGATGCGGTCCAGGCCCTTGTTGCCGGTGCGCACGGCGTTACCGGCCTCCTGGAACTCCTCGTGCGCGGGCTTGGCAGCGGGTGCAGCCTTGATTTCGGCCAGCTCGGCCTGGATCCGTGCGTAGGCTTCCTTCATCTCGGTGAAGGCGGCATCGGCGGCGTCGCGCTCCTCCGGGGTGACGAAGGCAGGCACGACCTCCACGGGGTCTGCGGCAACGGCGTTGCCCTCACCGTCCCAGGAAATGGAGAAGCGGAGGTAATGGTTGGTGCCGTCCTCGTTCCATTCCTCAATCACGGCGAAGTCGTCACCGGCATCCACCACCCAGAAGTCCTCGTGACCGAGGGAGGCGATGGCATTGTGAATCTTGCGGAATTTCTCCTCATAGGATTCGGAGAAGAGCTGGGCGATGCGGCGGAACACGCCGGGCTCCTGGCGCTCGCCCTCCTCGCTCACCTCTGCTTTCGGGTCGGTGATGGAGGCCACCTT
>Ga0326513_10002575_pt1 | contig 13350 bp, 12 predicted proteins | sample 2_2465_0518_D_FD_203654 | JGI IMG/M metagenome (GOLD analysis project Ga0326513, IMG submission 203654) | Bovine rumen microbial communities from UC Davis, California, United States - 2_2465_0518 | ecosystem: Host-associated > Mammals > Digestive system > Stomach > Rumen | place: USA...
GCTGGGGAAAGAGTCTCCATGTTGCCGGCGCCGCATCCCCCGCAACAACCGTCCTGATGTCAACAAAAGAGCTGCGATCGCGTGCAAAACCTCATGCGCGACCGTCAGGACAGTCGCGACGGACGCGCTCACTCTCACCTTCAAAAACTGTCGTGCTTGGTCCCGGTTCAGGTGCATGAAGCCCGCAGCCTGAGTGTCGTCGTGCTTAGCTCTTTTGTGTTGACGCCCCGTCCCGAACCCCGCGCGAGCCCGTCACGAGGACGTACTCGATCCCGTGCGCGGCAGCTGCACGGAAGCGCCCGTCTCACCCGAACGAACCCGCCCGAACGAGGTTGACGAGCGTGTCCGAAACCCGTCCCGCGAGCTTCACGCGACCGCGTCGGCCAGGTTCACGAAACCGTGCCCGCGAGGTTGACGCCGACGTCCCGACCACGTGCACGGAGCGTCCCGCGCGGACGTCGGTACACACCCGCCGCGGCCGCGCGAAACCGTGCACAGAACCTCAGAACCAGATGCAAAAACGCCTGCAGCCCAGGTTCACGCCCCAGGCCGCGACACGCCCCTCAGACTCCTAACAAGAACCGTATAGGGTGTATCCATGCCGATAAATCGGCCTGGCTCCACCCTATACCGCGCTCTCGCGCGTCTTGCCCCTGCGGGGGGCTGCTCGCCGCCCTCCCGGGCGGCTCCGCTGGGCCTCGCTCTCGCTCGGTTGCGCCGCGGGGCGGCGCCCGAAGTCGCGCTCTCGCGCTCCGACGAACCTGAAAATGACATGCCCGTTGGCCCGTTTGCCGCCCGTCCTCCCGCCTGGCGGGAGTCGCCCTACCCTCTTGCCCATAGGCGCGAGGGGACGTCCGTGAGGAGAGAAGATGCCAAACCGAGAGAGGCAGTACCGTCTGCGTCTGACCGAGGAGGAGCACAGGGCGCTGCAGGAGATCTCAAGGACGCTCAGGGTCCCCATCTCCGTCTTCGTGCGCCAGGCCATCACGGCCTACGCCGTGGTCGTCGACCCCGACCACGCGCCGGCCGACCGCGTCGCCGTGGACTACGGCTCCGTGCGCATGCTGCGCGAGCAGGCGCGCGACATGACCAACCTGCTGAGGCGGCTCGGAGACGACCAGGACAGGCTGATCGACGCGACGCTCAGGCTCAGCGACGCGACGGACGACCCGGACGAGAGGAGGTGCTACGAGGACGCCCTCATGGAGGTCCAGGAGGACCTCGCGCGCCTCACGCGCATCGCCCAGGCCATCTCCGGGAGGCTGCACAAGCACATGGGCGAGGACAGGCTGCTCGCCGTCTGGGGCCTGCGCTTCATGCGCATCGACCACCTCCTCCCGCAGGCCGCCTGGTACGTCCCCGACGACCGTCCTGGCGTGCCGCAGACCGTCGAGGACTTCGAGATGACGCGCCGGCACAACCTGCACGAGTGGCCCGCCGAGTACTCCGTAACAAGCGTCTCGCAACGTCCCGAGAGGGAGCCTGAAGGCGACGATTTCCCGGACGAAGGGGAGTGACCGGCATGCCCGTCCTCATCAACGTGAACGGCCACACGCCGAGCGTCCGCCGGGCCATCGAGTACTTGGCCAAGGACGTCGAGAAGCCCGTCCTTGACCCCAACACAGGCGCACCAACGCGCAACGAGGACGGTACGCCACAGATGCGCCTAGAGTCCCGCGCGATATGCGACGAGGCCGGCCAGCCCATCCTCGACTGCCGCCACTGCGCGCTTCCCGAGGACGAGCTGGGCCGTCCCATATGGAAGCAGATGGACGAGACCCGCCGCCGCGCGGGCAACGACGTCCCCTACCGCAAGGGACAGAAGGTCCGAAGCCACATGCACTTCATCATCTCGCCCGACCCACGCGACAAGGTGACGATCGACACCCTTCGGGACCTCGCGCGGTCATGGGTCGGGCATCACTTCCCTGACTTCGAGTCGGTCATCGCCAGCAACGCCAACGTCGAGGCTGACACGCGGCTCGTGCTCCTTCTCGCGGGCGGACTCTGGAAGCTTATGCCTGACAAACAGCATTGCATTGTAACCACGCCACGCTCAAAAAACAGCAATGCGCCCCTAGTCTTTCTTCCCTAGGGGCGCATTGTTATCGGCCGTTAGATTGGCTCTCAGGCGTTTTGGATCATCTACCTGCGCTTCCGTCAGGCTTTTCGTTGTTATGCTCGACTGCCGCCTGTTCCCGGGGGTAATTCTCGTCGGATTCAGCCCGCATGGCGGCAAACCCGGCCCGCGATGCCTCGTACTCCTGCACGAACTCAGGGTCGCGGAAGAGCCCCTCTTTCAGCTGCTCAAGGGTGTGCATCGTGCTCCTTTCCTGTTCATGGCCTCTCAGGTCATGAACAGTGTCGGATCTCCTGGCTCCGTGTCTTCCTCCCGCCAGCCGCGCTCCATACTGTATGCGTACGTCTTGTCCCGCAGCTTCCCGCGTCCCGGCCTTCTCGCACCCACAATCTGCGCCGTTGCAGGAACCGTCCCGTCAGAACCTTGCACGAAGACTTCAACGTACATATCGCCGCCGCACCGGCAAGCCCATTCCCACGGCCCACCAACTGCTCGGCCTCTTCATCGCCGTGATCTCGTACACGGCTGAGTCCTCCCATTCCGGTTTCGCGTCCGTCACTTTCTCCTCGACCCATGCCCGTACCGCGTCCGCAACGAGCCTGTCGTACTGTCACCTCATCGACTACTCTCCTGGCTTCTTGCCGAATGTCTTCTCGATCCACTCGGCCAACTTTCCCTCCTTGGCAAGCTTCATGGTGTCCGCACACACGAAGTTGATGCCGATGTCACCTGTAACTTTGTCGTGGCATCCCAAGATGAAGTTGGTCGACATCTTGTAGTTGATGACCGTCGACGCTATGCCGAAGACCTGCTCGGTGAAGATATGATGCAGTCGTTCGCCGTCGTCTGGGTAGACGGCCTTGATGGCGTCGCTGTTGTAAAGCCTGGTCACGATTTCGGCAATGTAGAGACCGCTCTTCATGTCCAGGTCCGCGAACGTGGCGTTGGGATCGTCAAAGCACCCTGGGTTCTCCTCCTCGAGCGCGTCGGCCATCTTCTTGACTACCCATCTCGGCGTGAAGACCTTGTTGGTCTTCTGATTTGGTATGTATTCAAAGATGACGTGTTCGAGCTTGGGATCCAAGTAACACTTGAGCTCTTCACGAAGCCTCATGAACTCACGCACGGAGTTGTCGAAGACCACCTCGTCGAAGAGGTGCCCCGCGAAGTCCTCCATCTCGCCCGTCTCTGGGTTTCGTACCTGTCCGCCGTCACGGAACAGGCGGAACTGGTCAAGCGTAATGCAGAGGCCGGTTCTCTGGTTGCGCGTAACTTCCTCGAATACTTCGGCGGGCACCATCTGGTCGAAGTTAGCGAGCGTTGTCGACTTGTCGCCGAAGGCCATCAGGAATGCCGGTATCGTGCGTGCGAGGCCATTCAAGTGCTTCCTGATGTCGTCCTCGATGGTTGCCTTCTTCTCCTCGCGCTTTGCCGTCTCAACGGTTATGACAATCTGCTTGCTAGCGTCGCGCACGATCGTGTCGCGGGTCTCGCGAAGGTTGCCTTTCAGGCGTTTCTGGGCCTCCTCCACCCGTTCAGCATACTCGGCTTCGGCGGCCTCACGCTCCTCGTTGGTGGTCGCCGCCTTGACGGCCTGCTCGTGGTCGTGGTCGATGCGATTGCGCTCGGCCTTGTACTTGCCGACCTCGCGACCGACTGCGACCTTCGCTTCGCCTCGTATCTTCTTTTTAACGCGCTCTCTGTGGTTTTCCTCGAGGTTGGCTGTGTAGCTCTCGGCGACTTCCATGATGGACCTGGCCACCGTGATCGCGAAGTCCTCGATGAACCGGTCGAGCGTCTTGTCTTCCTCGGAGACGGTCACGTCCTTCTTCGAGCTGAGATGGTCGATGACCTTGTCCAGATTCTCCACGACGTCTCCGTACAGCTTCTCTCCGAAAACGTTCTGAGAGAGTCCGATGACCTTGTCCTGTGGAATCTCCACCTCGCCGTCCTCGTTGACGCAGGTGTAGTCGACCTCGTCCTGTGTGGGCGCGTCGGGGTTCAGTTTATCGTCGTGGGGGTCGATGCCGTAGATCAGGTCGATGACGGCCTTTGGCGCGTTGAAGACGCGCCCGATGTTCTGGAACAGGAAGTTCGAGATGAAGCCATGCCTCACGACCTCCATCGCGTGTATGCGTCGAGGAATCCGCAGCACCTTCTCGGCGTCGAGCTCCACCATCGACCCGTCCTCGTCCTCACCGAGAACCGGAAAGAAGTTCAGGAGCTCGCGCACGTGCCTCTCATGCGTCTCGGCATCTCCCTTGCTGCCACTTGTCTCGGGGAACAGGCCATTAGCGAAGTCCTCGTAAATCGTGAGCGTCCGTGCGGGGTCGAAGTCGAAGACGTAGGCGTTCTCCTTGCGGCGGAACGTGCCGTCCGTCTCGTGAAACAGACACGGGTTCTGGGCACGAAACGCGGTCTGGATGTAGAGCGACGAGCTCTTCATATTGGAGAGCATGAGCACGCCACACCACTCGGGCACGGTGACGCCGGTGGTAAGCTGGCCCACCGAGAGCGTAATGGTGCGCTCGTGGGTGGCAATTGCCTTGCGCACGCGGTCCAGTGCCTCCTTGTCGGCGCGGTCCGCGTCCAGCTTGGAGTCGTCGACGCCACTGTCCAGCTTTCCGTCACCGACGGCAAGGATGATCTCGTAGTCTTTGAAGACAGAGTGCTCCTGCAGCTTCATCATAAGGGCGCGGGCCGAGTCCGAAGGGCGCGGGTTGCCGCCGATCATCCAGAACGTGTGACGGAGCTCGTCACGCAGCTCTGGCGTCGAGAACGGGTACTTGGTCTGTGTGCAGAGTGCATCGAGGAACTTGTCGACATCGGCGTCGTGAAGAAAAACTCCCGTCGTCGGGTCGCATGCGAAGAACTCGTTCAGGTCGAAGGCATACTCGTGGTTTTCTCCACCGATTACGATGCCCCTGGATGCCTGAGTCTCGACTATGTCAGACATCTTGTAAGTGAATAGGTTGAGGCGAGGCAGATCGCCGTAGGGGTTCTCCTCGCCGGGGTGCTCCTCGCCCCATTTCCTCTTTGCATCCTGCTCGTCGGCGTAGGTCCAGTTGAAGACGGCCTCGGACTCGAACTTGTCGTTGGCGAGCGCCTTAAAAGGCGTGCCGGAGAGATGTAGCGTGAAGCGACGCGTGATTTGCGAGAACGCTACCTCGGTCTTCATGGTGTCAACGCCCTCGTGAGCCTCGTCGACGATGAGAACGTCCCACTTCAGGTCCTTGATGTGACTGAGCTTGTCGTGCTCGCCGCCGAAGCCTTTGGCGCCTTTCAGGTCCTGCAGGCTCACGAACTCGATACAGGCGGGCTCGTCATCTTTCGGAGCTGCCGTGGATTTGTGCTCGTAATCCTCGCGGGAGATGACGTAGGGCCGCCTCGCGAGCGCTTGCGTCTCGCTCACGAAGTAGTAGCCTGACCGCGTGCCGATGAACTCCTCGTAGTCGTTGTACCAGGAGTCAGCGATGGACGGCCTGTTTGTGACCACGAGCACGCGCTTCGCATCAATGTGCTGACAGAACGAGTATGCCGCGAGCGTCTTGCCGAAGCGCGGCTTGGCGTTCCAGAGGAACTCTACGCATTGGCCGCCCTCGTGGGACTCGAGCCACGCAGCGGTCTCTGCCACGGCACGCGCCTGCTCCTCGCGAAGCTCGAAAGGCATCGGCTCGCCGCTCTCGAGGACGCCACGGTTCATGCGGAAGTCGGAGAAGTGCTCTTTGCCTGTGGGGCCGTCGACATGGAACCACTCGGTTGCGCTGCCGTCCTCGTCAACGAGACGGCTGATGCCGAGCTTCATGAGGTAGCCGTGGAACTGATGGTCCTTGAACGCAAGCGGCTCCTGGCCGTCCTCGAACTCAGCGCGGTCCGCCCATTGTTTGACGGCCTTGATGTTGGCTGTCTTGGTCTGCTGTTTAATGCGCGTATCGACGTCCTGCTCGGTGTAGCCAATCTTGGTCCAGCCGTCATGATCCTGAATCTGAGGTGTCGTGTAGGAGTAGATCATGGGGACGGCAGGCGTCGTCGTCTGGATCTTGTCAGTGATGTCGTAAGTGCCCTTCGCCATGACTAGTTCATCTCCTTCACGTGTGACTTAATGAAAGCAACCTCGTCGTCCTCGAGACCATACTTCTCGAAGAGCTGATCGTCGATTTCGGAGATGGACTTGGCCCAGTCGATGTCAGAAGCACTGGTGAAATCTTGGAGAGGAATCGTATGCCAAACAGGAGCCGGGCAGTGTTGAGTGACCTTTCGAGCTCCCAGCAATGCCCTGAAGAACCTAGTCTTGTAATACCGTGAAAGGTTCTCGGGTTCAGTTCTTGTGGCGAAAGGACCAGCGTTAAGGAAGGTATCTGCCGTGCCCTCCCCAGGACGACCAACTAAAGGCTCGGCGAGCTTTTCCCCATACTTGCCAGAATTATTAGCTTCTGGTACGAGGAACTTGTATGCATCGATATACTCATTTGGCTTGAGATACCTCCTCTTTATGCATCTCCACTGTCTACGGTTGGCTATACGCCCAAGAATCCGAACCTCATCAGAATCCGGTGCATCCTTATCAACGAATACATCAGGCATCCTTTCCATTGCGCTGGATAGTATTTTGTTCCTCGTTCCGCTTTCAAGAAAAGACTGCGCATTCGGGTCATCCGCATGCTCACTAAAGAATGCCTCGGAGAACTTATAGAGACGCTGAGATGCGAAAATCTCATCTAGTCGTGCTCCATTACCAGTAGCTTGTTCAACCTTTCGGATGATGCTATTTAGCTCCGGGAATGCCGTGAATAACCCAATTGGCCCAATGCGCTTCGTCGCGTTTCGCAAAGTAATGGCGACACCACCCTTAATGTCAGTATTGCTAAACACCTTAATTGCATCAGTTTCATAGAACAACACCTTCAGGTGCTCATCCTCCAGCATCTTTGCATTCCATGCTTTGAGCGTTTGTCCTGCATTGAAAAGAAACCTCGCGGGCGTAATGAGCATGACGACTCTTCCCACGTCATATGCGGCATCCATAAACTTATCGTAGACAGGCTGACGTCGAACGTTTCCGTTAATCTCCTCTTGGTACGGCGGATTTCCTATCACATAGTCAAACCGCATGGCACATCCCTTTCGCTTAATATCTCGGAACAGTATCTCTTCGTCGCTTTCCCAGTCATAGATACACGCAAAGTCGTTGCTAGGATTATCGATGAACAGTGCTAGCTGCCCGTCATCATCACTGACTGTGCATTTAGTCACGTCGGACAACATCGGCGTGCACTCGCCTTCGTTAGCCTTCCTCGCATCGCCGAACGGCACGCAGTCTGAGAGCCCGTCCATCTGCCACAGGTTCCAGCTGATTATGTCGACGAACTTGCGGTACTCGCTCGGTGTAATGGGCCAATGGCCTGCCGACTTTGCATAGTCCTCAATCGTAACGAGTACATTCACGCGAGCTATGAGAAGGTTGTCTCCTTGGAACTCGTAACCGTATGTGCTCTTGAGTGCGTTGCATGCCCATGCAATCCAGCTGCGACGCTTGAAGTAGTGCGGGATGCGCGACAGCTTGCGGTCGAGGATGCCGACGCGCTCGCCGACAGCGACGGGTGTGCCATCTGCCGCGTCATAGCGACCCACAAGGTAGGGTGCCTCACCACAAGCAATCTCGAGCCGGCGCGACGAGACATAATCGCGCCATGTGGCATTCGGATTATCATTGCTCCATTCCTTGTCAGCTTCGTCGACCATGAACTTGCATACCCAAGTCGGCGTGAACACTTCGGCATGCGCCCTAGTGAGCGCAGCCTGAGCCTCCCTGGCCTTCGAGGCGCGCGTGCGAATCACGCCTGCGTTCTTCCCGGTGATGTCAGAGACGAGGATCTCGTCTGCGGGCGCGCGGGAGTCGCCCTTGTCGACGAAGACATTTGAAGCCCAGACGATGTTGCTCCCCGTCGCGTGGTTGGCCAGGAGCTGTGGAAGCAAGCCCATCGCAGCGAAACGCGCAATGTCTGATGTGACGTCGACCACGGACACGAGGCTCGTCTCGGCGATGTTCGCGGGGTGGGACAAGTTGACTCCCATCTCTGTTGTCTGGCTGAATCATACAGCGTGGGTTGGACAAAAAATCCCGCGAGAACGACGCGTGCCTGGCCTGTCCTCTCACGCAACGTTTTCAGCTCTGGAACGTCACCTGATCAGGTGTATACTACCATCTGAGATGCAATTCTACAAATACATTTTTATTTAACCAGCAGGTAGAAGGTTGAGAATGAAAGAGATCGTCATCATGAACAGCAAGGGGGGCGTGGGCAAGACGACGCTCGCAGACGAGCTCGTATTTTGGGTCGACCGCCACACGGATCCCGAGGACGGGCAGGTCTGGCAGATCGCGGACCTCGACGCGCAGGGCGGGCTCATCCACGAACCCGGCGAGAGGGCTGGCGCGCTGGTCGAGATCGTCGACATGCCCGGCGAGATCGGGGAGCGAGACGCCGACGTCGTGCGCCAGGCCGACGTCGTGGTGGTGCCGATGCACAACAGCTCGCGCGACCGTCCGGCCACGGAGCAGACGCTCAGGACCATCAAGCGCGCTGGGCGTCGGGGACTCCCCGTCGTGCTTGTCGTCAACCGCTATGTCTCCCGGACGAGGCAGGACCGCGAGTGGGTGGAGCAGGGCCTCCGTGACTGGCTCAACGGTCTCATTGCGGAGCGGTCCCTGCCCATGGTCGTGTGCGTCATGGCCATGCCGGAGAGCTCGCTCGTCCGCGCTGCCGCCGAGGAGGGCGTCAGCGTCGTCACCAAGGCGCCGCGGTCCTCGGCGGCGAAGGCCGTCGACGAGGTCTGCGAGGCCGTCTGGGACGCCATGATGAACCCTGGCTACGAGGAGTACGTCAAGGTCCGCACGGAAAAGCGCGGTCCGTGGACCCTGCTGATGAGAAAGGACGGGAAGCATGCCTAGCATAGCCAGCCAGCTCGCCGGAGAGCGCAAAAAGACCCGTGCAAAGGTCGAGGCCCGACGCCAAGGACATGCCGCTATGGAGCCCAAGACCTACTCGATCAGGATGTTGCCAGACCTGCACGCACGCGCGAAGGCGGCTGCAGCGCTTGAAAAGGTCACTTTTTCCGACCTCGTGAGTCGCGCGCTCGAGGCCTACCTCGAGGACTAGCCTTCTGTGGTGGGCTCCGTGGCGCCCGTCTGCTGCTGGCGCTTGCGCTCGGCCTCGCGTGCCTCCCAGGCCGCGTCGTAGAGCCGGTCGCCGAGGAGCGAGAGCGCCGCCTGCGTGGCCTCGACGGTGTCGGAGGCCCTGGAGGCGTTGGACGAGCCCATGTCCGTCAGGATCTGCGCGATGCCGAGGGCCACCCGCGTGAGCTCCTCGTGCGCCTCTTCGGCGTCTGCCTGGTAGTCGATTCCGTCGGTCACCGCCACGGCCTCTCCTTTCCTTCGACCTTTTATATCCAATAATACAGTAATTCTCTTTGATGGTTGATAATGTGTCTTATGTAAAGCTGGGCGTGTTTGCGCTGGTAGTCGGGCTGACTGGCGGCGCGCATGCCCTGCATAGGCTATCCAATGCATACAATGCCCTAGTCTATGCATCCAGAGGGCCGTCCGAGGCCATGCGGGACAGCCTCTGTATACAATGCGTCCAGCCAGCGGTCCCACGAAAGTCCTGAAATTGATTCTGGGACTTTGCCGCTAAGAGCCCGCCGTCGCGCTGCCGTCCACGAACAGGGTGGTCCAGGGCTGCGCCTCGAGCCACGTCAGGGCGCGCTCGTCCTGGTCGAGCGGCGGGTCGGCCCACACCAGGCCGAAGTCGCCGCACACGACCAGGAAGTCGTCGCGCGTGAGCCCCTGGCCCTCAGGCCAGCTCTCCGCCGTGAGCCTCCCGTCGCCGAGGTCCCCGTGCAGGTCCCCCGTCACCCACGCCCGTGCCATCGCCCTGCCCCTCTCTGTAATATTTCCATAATTATTTAACACCCAGCTAAACGGATAAAAATCCCAGCCGTCCTGCTGCCACCAGCACGCCCGTCACGATGCCACCAGCGCGACCGTGCTGACAGGTCGTACAGTTGACGCCCTGCGCCACGCCTATCTACATAGACAGGCGTGGCGCAGGGCGAACTAGTACGGAACGTCCTCGATGAACGTGTTGTCGAAGGACTCGTTGAGGGTCCTCTGTGCCTTGGCAAGCAACTTGGCGCCGCTTTCCGTGCGAAACTTCCGGAGCAGCACCTTGGTGGCCTGAGACTTGCTCTCATTGATCGCGTCGTCCACTTGTCGCCAGCGCCAGCCTGGCACATCAACGCCCCACTCCCAGGCCCCGAGTCCGTTGCGGCGCAACTTGATTCCACGCGGGAGCGCGCTCTCCGCGTTGGCCTTGGGTGCTGCCGCGTGGGCTCGAGTCGCAGCCTCCCAGACGGAAGTGCGATACCACGACCCCTCCTCGGTGGTGTACAGCCATTGTGCGAATGCCCGCTCAGCCTCTTCGACGGTGGTGGCACCCTGAGACCCTGCGATCACGTCGCCTCCGCAGCATCGGCCCTCGGCATCAACTGCCTCCCAGCGCCACCCCTGAAGGCGATTGCCGGTGATTACTACGCCAGAGAGTTCCGGCCACGGACGTCCAGGCTGGAGGAAGCCAATGATGCCGCGCCGCGTGTCAGGCGTTCTGTGGTCCTTCGTCGTCGAGCGGAGGAAGTCCTCGAGTCCTTTGATCCAGCGGCCAGTCGGCGTCGTGTCAGTGCGTGCCCACTCTGCGATGTAGGCGGCGTGGGCACGGTCGATATCACCCCAGGTCCACCCGTCAGACAGCAGGTCGGCACAGGCCTGCGCCAAGCGTGCCTTGTTGGGTATCCGCAGGCTCCGGCCACGTCCTGCGGCGGCCTGCGCGTGTCGCTCGATGATTTGGTCAAGGCAGGGCGTGCCGATCCACGATCCGCGTGCTGCCGGGTCAATGGCTCCCTCCACGGCAGGGGCCATGGCCACGTCGGGCGCGATCTGCTCGGCTCCGCGCGCTGTCATGTCGCCTGGCAGCTTGAGGACGTATAGCGACGGCACGCCCGCTCCGCCTTGACCACTGCCGTGGCCCTTTTCGATGCGGCGAAAGACGCCTTCGTCCGTGTCGGTCATACGACGGACGGTCTTGTGCCGTCCGTCGTCGCCAATGACGTCGAATGAGCGCTTGCGACGGCCATAAAGCCACCATACGCACGCCTCGACTGACTTAGTCAGGGTCGCTTCGTCGGTGTGACTGTACTCGGGATAGATGACCTTGAGCGCTGTCACGATCTGCGCCTTTGTCACAGCATAGATTCGCGCACACGGCCTTCCATCCTCAGACCAGTAACGTGATCGGATGTCGACGCCATGCGCGGCCATGACACCGAACACGCGGCTGTAGAGAGGGTCCTTCGGGCCATGGACGGCAAGCCATGCTGCCCAGTATGTGACAGCCGAGCTGTCATAGGCGTCCTGGACGCTTATCTGAATTCCTTCAGGAGGTGTCCAGCCAGCATCTGGATATATGATGCCCAACGTACATCTTCCTCTCGACGCTGGGCCATCTACGTGCTATTATGCACCCAAGCGTCATTGCTCATGAATGGGTGTCTAGGTGATAAAAGAGAGAGGGACACACCATTCGGCCAAGTCCTCTTCGGGGTCGGATCCGAGGAGGACTTTTCTTTACCTGCTGGACGCGGGGATGTCCGGCAAGATGTCAGGCGCCGCCAAGTAGGCCTTTATCGCAAGCGACGCCAGGAGTCCCGTCGCCACGCCAGCCTCACGAGCGCGCTGGTCCAAGAGCTCCTTGTCCTGCTGGGTTAGCGACACGCTTACGCGGGCATTTCGTGCCTCGCGCGCACGAGCGTTCAGCTCTTTTGGCATTGTGCCTCCGTTCTGTTTCGTACTGCTGCAGTTTACATCAACACATGCAATCACAGATCGAAAGCCGCGTCAAGGATCACGCCGGAATGGGCCTTTCCTGCTTTGAGGGTAGGACAAACGCCTTTAGGAAAGTGTCCCGGTGTTAGGCTGTTTAACACTGGGACAAACGCCTTTAGGAAAGTGTCCCGGTGTTAGGCTGTTTAACACTGGGACAAACGCCTTTAGGAAAGTGTCCCGGTGTTACTAACACTGGGACAAGCATTACGGAAATGTCCCGGTGTTAGGCTGTTTAACACCGGGACAAAATCGCCTAACACCGGGACAAACGCCTTTAGGAAAGTGTCCCGGTCCCTACTACTACCAACAAAGAAGTGAATGTAAGAACTAGTAGGCCAAGCAGACCACACTCAGCGGCCTCCGGCCGACCCGTCCTCGACAACCCAACCGGTCTCATCCCACGCGCCCTCCGGGCGCTACCCGACGGGGCACCCAAGAGATCAACAAGTGTGACGCGGCCTACGGCCGCTACTTCAGTACCAAGCGCCCTCACGGGCGCCACGTGCCCCCCAACCTCTTCCGTCACGCGCCGCCCGTGTAGGGCGGCGCTACCGCACGTCAACGCCCCTCCTAGCCGTCCTCACAGCACGTCTGAGGCGCGCCAACGCATGGCGCAACAACGACCACATGCCCCCATCGTTGCAAGCGGGCCTACCGGCCCGCGGCCATGAGGAGCGAACACGGCGGCGGGATCGATGCTTGGACGGACCGCGGACCAGCTGGTCAACCGCCCGAGGACCGGTCACGAGGGCTACAGAGAGCCGCGCTGACGGCCAATCGGGACCAGACCGAGCCCAAACCTCAATGAGGCCCACAACAGGGCCTCAAAACGCTCCGTACGAGCCCGCCTAAGGGCTGGGATGACTAGGGCCCAGCCAAAGCTCCGCCCGCGCGGAGGGGACCGGAACGTGGGAAGGGGCTTTGAAATCTCAAAATTAAAAGTGAGACTAAACCCACGAAGCACCCGCGCCTGTCGGATCTCCTGGTGTTCTCCCTGCTTGCCACTTAATTATTTATATATGTATTTAACTCCCAGTTAGAATGCATAGCGGACGCGAAGAGCGTGCGAGCCGTCTCAAAATTAAATTGACATTCTCGCATGAAAGTCCTATAATTAAATCGAGGACTAATAGAAAGGAATGAGCGTGGAGAACCGTCAGAAGATCACGTTTTTCGCGAACACCATCAGCGCTGACCTATGCAGGTACGGGGCGCCGACGACGGGCGTCGGGTGCCTTGACGATCTTGCCGAGGCGCTCCGCGCCCTGGGGCTCGAGGTCGAGGTCGAACGGCGTCCGCAGGGGCGGGCGAAAGTGACGATCGGGTACCCGAC
>Ga0326513_10002576_pt1 | contig 13349 bp, 31 predicted proteins | sample 2_2465_0518_D_FD_203654 | JGI IMG/M metagenome (GOLD analysis project Ga0326513, IMG submission 203654) | Bovine rumen microbial communities from UC Davis, California, United States - 2_2465_0518 | ecosystem: Host-associated > Mammals > Digestive system > Stomach > Rumen | place: USA...
AGCTTATAAACATTAAGTCTAAACTGAATGTTCATATTATCTACTTTATCTCGCCATTCTTTATTAAATTCGTCCATATTTACTCCTTAAACAATAGCTTTAGAACAGAATACATTTTCATCCCAATACTGACAAGCATTATGGAACCATAATACATCATCCATGGAAATTGGCGTATAATTATGATAATCAGTTCCTAAATCGATACCATTATGTTTAGCAAAATTCCTACCATGAATATGACCATATAATACGAATTCGCTAGGATATGTAGGTTCATGACCAGATTTCGGACTACCGGCTGTCAATGGTTCATGAATTACATAGAATGTAATCTTTTTACCTTTATCGGTCTTTTCAAACTGATAATCATTGACTAATTCAATATCACGCTTTGTTTCCTTGATAATGTTCCTTATGAAAAGAGCTTCTGTTCTATCATAATTACCCATTACCCAAATCAGCTTACCGAAATTCAAATTTCCGATAGTTTCTTTCAATGTTTTAATATCGCCAAAGTCACCAGCATGAACAACAGTGTCATTCATTGTAATTCTCTTATTCCAATTAGAAATAAGTGCAAGGTCCATATCATGAACATCCACAAACGGTCTACGGGAGTATTCTAACGTCCTCTGTTGACCAAAATGAGTATCACTAGTGAAATATGTATTACCCGATTTATTTAAGTCCTGGACTACCTGTTTGAGCATTGCACGAAGGTCATTATAAATCGTCTTTTCCTTTCTCATTTTCAGACGAATTTCAATATAATCATTTTTCGGTGCACCATTAGGCCAACCTACATAAACACCTTCTTTATCATACCAATCACCAAATTCAATATTGGTAGTCATAGCAGGATGTTTTTCAGAACGGTCAATCCAGAAAACTAATGCAGAACACTTCTTCATTGTTTCGAATTCCCATTTTGTCTGAACTGTCAAAGCATTATGGTCATGCTTACGATAATCTTGATAATCCTGATTAGTAGGTGTAATTACTGTTCCAGTAAAGCCTAAATCTTTAAGAATATCAAATGCCTGAAGTCTCCAGTCATTTTTAAAGTCCTCTTTTTCCCTAGGGCAAGGACCAGCCAAAAAAATCGAATTTCTTAAATTATTTGTTTCTGTAAATTTTCCATCTTTAATTGGTTTTAATATTTTCATTCTTTATCCGTAATTTATTAAATTGATCTGTTATGTATTGCGTCTTATTTATAAAACGCTCACGTTCTTCTTGTGTAACTTCATACATAACAGGTGAACAATGCTGATAGCCATCTTCATACCAATGATAATGCCACCAGATAAACCACCATTGAGGAACTTTCCTTATATCAACTTTATAAAGGTCAGTTCCAATATACATTATCTTTTCACGTGTAAACAAAGATAAAAATTTCTTTAACATATTACCACCATTCATGAATCCAAATAAGTTCATCTTCAGTCATATTTTTATAAGCATCTTTCCATTTATCAAGATAATATTTAAAACTTTTTACATTATAATTCCAAGGCGGACGATAACTATGGACATATTCTTCATAAATCGGGAAAATACTATCAACATAGTCAGTATTAACCAGTCCGGCTAAATGTTTGTCTTCACCTTCGAGATTAACTGCCAATTTACTACATATTTTAAGATCTGTAGATTCTATAACACTGTCATAATCAATTTGTTTTAAATCCAATGATGCAATAAATTTTTTTACATCTTCATTATTCATTAGCTCATTACAATTATCTACAATCTTAGTCAATCGGGTAATAATATCAGCTACGTCATCTTTATTTAAGACCATATCATAATAATGATTTTCATTGTCTAATACTCTACTATTAAACCTTTCTTCCTTAATCATATATTGGTCATACTTATGATAACAATATTGAATAAACCAATATTGTTTTCTCATATAAAGGTCTTTAATTTCTTCAGGTTCGTATAATGCAATATTTAAATCATTCTTAAGAAGCTGATATTTTAATTTTTCATCAGAAGTTGCAAAATCAGTAACTGTATACTTATATGGATCTTTTTCTAATTCAGCATTATATTCTTCATCGGTAATAATATTTTGATCAACCTTTTCAATTAGGTCATTATACCATCTATTCCACTTTTTACATGCTGCACTAGTTTCTTCAGAATATCTATTCCAAAGCTCATTAGAATATTTTTCTAATGCTTCCTTTGCAGCAACACTTTTACGCCATGCTTCTTTATCTTTTACTTTATAACACCATACGTCAAGACCCATAATTTACTTCTCTTTCAACACTTCAAGCTTTTCATCAACAGTTTTTGCACCTATAAATTTATCAAACCAATTCAACTTATCTTCTTTTGTCCATTTCTGGTCAATGACAGCAAATCCAAGAGCTTCTTGAATATCACGAAGTTTATAGGAAAGATTATAACACATCTCTTTTATTTCTTCTGCTTCTGCGATATTTATCTCATCACCTTCTTTCCAGTCAAGCATATCTTTGTAATAAATCTTTATCATATTAAAGATATTACAAAAATCAGCAACTTTTTCAAGATTTGCTTCTTTTTGAATAGTTGTTATATCATTTTTATCTAATTTTGCTACTGTATTCATATTAATACCACAGTTGGAAAAAATATTTATGAAAATGTTCCAATGCTTTATAGACTTTTGACCAATTCTGGTTAGATTCTTCAGACGTCCAGTTAAAATGGTTCGGATAGATTTCAAATCCTTCAATCATTTCATCAAGAATCTTTTCCCATTCAGTTCTAGACTTACCGATTGGCGAATCACCACTATTTTCACGGAAAGCTTTAAGTCGAGGAGCAATAAATTCAGCGATAGTACAATCAAGAGACCAAAGTTCAGAACTGTCAAAACCACGTTCGAGTCTCTGTTTCTTAAAATCTTCAAAACGAGGATCTTCTTCTTTAATAAGAGAAAAATTCACGTTCTTAATCTTGTAAGTATCTACTTGATTTTCCATTTTTAATACCTATTAGTGTGAAATAAAATTTATAGAATGCGGCATTCCTAAAATCGGGTCAGTCGGTAAATTACGAATAACTTCTGGGTCTAATAAATCCTTAGGGTTCATTAATGTTGCTTTAAGACGACCACCATGCCAAGTTATTTCTTCAGATTTTTCAACTAGGTCGTCAATTAACCAGTAAGTCAACGGGCATAAAGCTGTTGCACAACTTACATCAAGATGTGTATTTGTAACAGTGCTTGCAACCATCTCGGTAAAACAGCTAACCTTAGAAATACCAAATTCAGCCATCATACCAGGTTCAATAGCTCTATCAAAATCTTCTTCATTCAACCAACCAGAACTAATTGCCATTTTTACACCAAAATCTTTAGTAAAAACTCTACAATCAAAACCTAAATTCATAGGATCAAGACCAAGTTTAACCAACATTGAATTTACGATATTAATATCAACTTCAGCTTTAGTTTTCCAACCCCATGTGAAGAAATGAACAGCCGTAGGCCTCATACATTTAATAAGGAATGCAATCTTACGGCAATTTTCTTCAATAAAATTACAATTAACTAAATCGTCGATTATCGTATTTTCTATGTCAAGAAATATAATATTATTCATATTATCAAATATAATAAAAAATAGGTATTTTGTCAATACTTATTACTTTCACAGTTTCATTTCAGATAGCTTAATACCTTTCATTCCATAATCACGTTTGTAATCTGGGTCAATATACTTATTTAAGAACCTGCAAATTTCATAGATTTTATTAACTTGGTATTTTGTAAACATAAATTTATCATTTATTACTTTTTTACACCAATCTAATAAACCATTACCTAGTTCTTCAGCAGTAGCTGCCCAATCACAACACATTTCATAAAGATAGACATCAGTCATCATTGTGCAATCTATATTTTTGGAAGCATAAGTTCCTTCGCCCCAATATTCACAATGATGTGGATTTCCTTTAATATGTTCCATCACTACATTGTGAATTTCTTGCATTTCTTCATGAGTCAGATTAGCTTTATAACGTAATGCTTGTTTTACTACATTCTGTTCTTCCAGCTTATCTTTATCGTGATTGATAATACCAATTATGTTTATATCTTTATATGGAATTTTACCATTATTAACAAGAATTCCATAGAAATACTGGACTCTGCTAATATGGTCTTGAATACGTATTTTATATTTCTGAATTATTTCTTTCATTAATATCTAATTTCTTCTTTATATCCAGCTAAAAGTTTTGCACGAACTTCATCAAGGACTTTACCAAGACGATTTTCACCTTGCCACTTGGTTTCATCATCAGCGTTTTCATCACCTTCACCAAGCTTAATTCCCCAAATAGCATCATAAGGAGAAGCTTCAACAAATTTCTTACCTTCTAATGCTGGATCAGTAATCTTGTCAAACAAAACCTTATTCTGACCATACTTAGCTAGACAACCGCGAAGCATAACGTCATAAGAAACTGCATTCCACGCAGCTTCATCAAAGTTCTTTACCTTTCTACCAAGCTTCTTTGCTTGATAAGAATATTCATCATCAAACTTTAAATGAATAATTTCATCAGCTGTTTGATAATCCTTAAAGAACATTGCTTTTTCAAACATATAATATTGTTCAGAACTGAAGAACATTCTAGTAACGTCATCAGAGCATTTAAGCTTTATTGGAGCCCAAGCAAAGTTACTCGGCCAATCACCCCAAAATAAAATATGTTTTTCTGTAATTGTCATAATTATCCTTCTCTTTCTATAACTTCTTTAAAAGTTCTACACGGTAATGGTTCATCATTAATCTCTGCAAGAATTTCAGCATACCTTTCATCAATTTTAGTAGCTTTATCTCGTTCAATTACAATTTCTTTATTGTTCTTATAACCATGAGGTGTTAATACCCAAATACCATAGTTACTATTAACCTTAGTAATATTACGAGCTACTCTATTTGCTTTAAACATATTGATAATGAATTGTCGATATTCATTAACAATGTCAGGGAATTCATCTTCAATATCATGTATGAATGCATCAATATCAGAAACTTTCAAAAATACTTCACTAGTATTATTTGAAAAAATGTTATTTAAATTATATCCCTTATCAAGAAGGAATTTATACTTATCGATTGTATCAGAAAGTTCTTTCATACGGTCATTAATAACAGCTATTGCGCCAGCAACTTTCTGAAGCAAGTTAAACTCATTTGTACATTCATTAAGATAGATATACATTTCCTTACGGAGATATTCTGGAGCATAAACACACTGTTTATTATCTAAAATAATGCCATCATTAAAATATTTAATATATTTGAACTTTGAAAAATCATTAAATACGGTAATATTAATACCTAACCTAGAACAGTCCATATAATTACGTTCAGAATAAGCACCAGTTCTGACTAACAAATTATCTTCTGTAACAACACCGCTACTGAGAATAATGTTCTTTATTCGCTTAACTGCATGTTTATATGCAGCACTTTCATTAAAGAACGACAGAAATGATTCGTATTTAGTGAGTGTTTTCATAATTTTTTCTCCGTTTGTTACGATTTCTTATTAAATATAAAAAAATAAAGAGTTTTTGTAAACCCTCTATATTAATCGCTCATCTTAGAAAAAACATCAGCATATCTACGAATTAATTTTAGCATACTTGCAAAACCATTCGCTCGTGTTGGAGTCATTCCTATATTCAATCCAATTTCATTAAAGAAATTAGTATCAAATGCAAGAATTTCCTTAGGAGTCATACCGCTATATACTTTCTTCAATAATAATGCTAAACCTAAACTGATACTTGGCAATCTTCTTGTTCCTAAATCCATATCAAAATAGAGTTTACCATTATCATAGGACGGAACGAGAAATAAAACAGTAGAACATCCGTCAACTATAAATTGGTCTCTTTTTAAATCTGGATCTATTGGAACAGATTGCTTAGATAACTCAATTAGATATAGCCATTTATCATCTGGAGATTTAAATCCAGCAAACTTATACCTAATTTTATCTAAATCACACACGAACTGTATTATCTCCTGGTTTATCGTTTGAATTATCACCTACGATACTCTTTAGCTTCATAAACTGTTCAGGAGTCATAGAATCAGCTTCTGTTCCAGCTGTAGGTGAAGTATGTAAATAACGGATAGAGTCATTAGGAACTTCACATCCATACATCATAACTACAGTTCCTGGCCAAGGTTCTTTAATATCATACGGATTGGTCTTTTCTTCCTTAGGCTTAATAATTACATCCCATGGGTCCTTTTCATTAATGGTAATAGTAGTTTTCTTATCATTTCCTACACCAGGAATAAGACCTTTATTACAAAGAATTTCATACTCTTCAGGAGTACATTCTATTTCAAGACCATTTGTAAGCGTTACTTTCATATTATCTCCTACGATCTCTATCATCAGTATCACGTGTATAATCATGAATAATATAAGTAATATCCTTAACAATACTCATGCCACTCTCGCCAAGTTCCTTAGCTGCTTCTGTCTGACTAAACTTATTAACAAGTTCAATACCTGCTACCATATATATAGCTTTTTCAGATGGAATAAATGCAGCAATAAGGCCGAAAATAATACCGAAAATAACAGAAATAATTCCACCAGCTTTTAACTGTTTAGCAGAATTATTTGATGTACTACTATCATATCCACCTATGATTAAGATTACACTTGCAATTAATAATAGTACAGAAAATGTAGCACATACACATGCAACTCCATGTGCAGCACTTCCAGCTAATACTACCCAGCTTAATGTTGATAATGACATTTTTACTCCTTATTTTCAATGATTAATTGCATTTCTTGTCCAGCCTTTTCTTCATCAAGTCGTTCTTGCAAATGAATAAGGCTTTGCATATGTTCGCTTTCTACTTTAATTTGGTCCATCCAAGAATTAGCACGTTTACTATTTGGATCTTTAACCAATTTACCTTGTAATTTCTTTATTTCTGCTTCACACCTAACAATAGACTTATCATAGTCTTGATGCCAATGTGGTTCAGTAGAAAAGAAATATGCTTTTGTTACACCATTAGTAGTAAAAGACATTCCTGGATTTTGCCACAAGAACGGGAATAAATCCTGGATTTCTTTAATTTCTACTTTTTCATTATTAAGGTAAATTTCATCTTTTTCACTATCAAATGATTCTTTTAATGTAGCATAACTACATCTTCCTAAATCGCTATAATGATCAAACGTAAAAACCATATTTTTAATTAGGCTCCTTAATTCAATTTTTCAATTTCTTTATCAAACTCTTCTTTAATTTTCTCAAGTTTCTGATTATATTCTTCATCAGTCAAAACTGTGCATTTATCAATATCATGAATTTCATAACTATCTAATTCATCATCTTTAAGGAAAGCAATAGAAAGTTTTTCAACTTCATAAGATGCTACAATATGTTTTACATGAATAAAATCACTTAATTTAAAATATGCTGCACTACATGAAACTGGTTGCTTAAGTTCTTCAACTTTACAAAGAATATAATCATCTTCTAGCGGAATTTCTTCATCCCAAGCATAATAACCAGGCATAATAATATATTTGCCGATTAAATGCTTTACTTCTTCATACTTTCCTTTGTCATACAGAAAATTATTGATATTACGCCTTTGATTATAAAGTTCAGCAATTTGTGCATCACATTCAAGAAGCTTAGCATCAAGCTCTTCTATTGATAAATTTTTGTAATCTATACTCATAATAATAAAATATAATAAAAATAGGTTGAATTGTCAACCTATTAAAAAATCATCTATGTTTTACTTATAAGATAAAAATTCTCGTTTAAGTCTTTCTGCTTTACTAACTTTTGGTTCTTTATTTGTTATTGCTTTAATAATCATTAACGGTAATGAATATAACAAAATAGTAAACGTTTCAATTACAATACCAATAGCAAGTAATACAATGAAAAATCCAGAACAAAGCTGCATAATAGTAGTATCTACGATTATAAGGACTTTCTTAGGATCATAGGTATCAATATTCCATTCCTCAGCAAGATAATCGGATAATACTCCATAGATAATGCAAGTTGCAATAGAAATTACACCAAGAACTATCATTACGATAGCAGCCCATTCAGGTAAAGATGTTAAAACATTATTATCTGTAAGCTTTCCAATACCTACTCCTGCTAAGAATAAACCAAATATAGTTGAAAAGAATGTCATGACACCGAAATATGACATTAAATCGGGATCAATAGCATCATAATAACGATAAGGATTATTCCATAATCTGGTATATTGAGATTTAATATATTTTAACATAGATATTTCCTTTTTCTTATAATATAGAAAAAAGGTTGACATTTGTCAACCCTTATTTAAGTAATACTTAATCATGCCATAGTTTATCATCTACTTCAAATTCTTTAACTACTACTTCTGTATTTCCTTCTTTAGTATGATTTTTAATATAAGCTGAAATATAACCTTCTGCATATTCTAATCTTTCAAATCGAACAGGTAATGTGCAAGTTCCATGCCATTCTTCAAAATTATGCCAGAAAAATAATCCTTTTTCTTGTGGATAATAATCAACTGTTGCTGTACCATTATAGCAATAATAAGTCTTTTTAACTATTCTAAACTTCATATTATAAAGTATAGAAAAAGGATTGATTTATGTCAACCCTTATTTATCAAACATTATGTTAATTACTTCTTTGCAATAGCTTACATGTTCTTCATACCAATCTTTTATTTTTTCTTTTGTCCAATCATCTGCAACATATACTTCTTTTGAAACACTTATGTTTCCAAACATATCATAGTAAGCAATTTGACATTTCATATTGTATTTATAAATATCATCTTTTGGATAATGCGATTGGGAGAGATCTCAGCCTAGCAGGAACTAGGCGATTGGTCACTTTTGGCATAAAGCTTCATGGTGTCAATCTCTTGGGACTTACTGACATGCTTACGAGGCGGTCATCCTGTACTTCGGCTATATCATGTCAAGCCATGGCGGCTATATGTATAGATTGCTAATCTATACGTCGCTGTTCTTTCATTTAACGGCCTAAAACCGTTCAAGTATATCTTGAACCCAGATATAAAATGGCTAACCCTCTACCGACAATTCCATTGAGTTGGTCTTCGTTCCGAGGAATTAGACTTCAATATTTGAGTCAAAAATATAGTAATAAAAAAACACGTTAATTTTTCTTAACGTGTTTTTCTGAATTTTTTTTAAATTTTTAGATTTCAAAAATAGACAATTCAATTTCTGTATCAGCAGGCAAATTATATTCTGAAATTAAGAAATCTCTAGCCTCTTTTTCAGTAGTGAACTGTTGTGTATAAAAACGATTATCATCTGGATCATAATAATCAAATGTTTTCCAGAAAAATAACCAACCTTTCTTTTCAGGAACATAATATGTATCAGTATAGCTAATAATTTTACGAATTCTAATTTTAGGCATATTTATTTCCTCTATTTTGTATTGATTGAAATTGTCAGAATATTGTGACCGTAGCTGTTCTTGCTTTCTTCGTTCTTTTGCAATTTGTTTTTATAACACGGAATAGGCATTTCCTTATCATAAATCACTTTTTCTGCATCAAATGGAACGAAAAAACTTTCACCATTAATTTCGATACTTGTAATATCATCACAATATCGTAATCGGTCTATACATGAACTGCCTTCTTCTTTAAAAGTCGGCTTGGTTCGATCATGGGTATGGAAAAAATAATCTTCTTCACGTAAATTAAGCTTAATATAGAAATTTTTTAATATCTTTCTAATTCTCAATTTACCAGTTTCATTATCATATTCATAACGTTCACCATCCGTTTCAAAATACATGCGTTCAATAGCATTATCCATAATACGAATGCATTCACAGTTTTCGAATATGATACTTATCATACCCCCATCTATTATTTTAATACTCATTATTCACCCGGACCAGTAATCCAATCACTTTCATGTTCTTTTTCATATTTATCAGCATTTCTAAATGCGTCACCAATCATAAAGAATCCAGGCATACCAACTAGAACGCCAATCCAAAATGAATATTGACCACAACAATCAGTTGCAATAATTCCGCCATCAGCTAAAATAAACAAGCAAGCGATTAGTTCTTTTATTTGCCACATATTCCAGAGTTTTTTAAGCATTCTTCTCTTCCTTTACACATTTTCTAATAACTTCAATGAAACGCTTCATATCATTAGAAATATTTTCAACTTGAATATTAGATTTATAGTCCCCAGATGTTTTTTCTGCACCTTTATTCACATATACACTAACGAAATAGTCCTCTTTTTCACAAACAAGTAATAAATATGGGGTATAACTATCATCGTCTGTATTGCGATAGAATGTAACTGTGTGCATACCATTTTCTACAGTATATGAACACATATATCCTTCGATATATTTCTTGAATGCCTGTAGTTTCTTAGGCATGTGTAAGAGTGTGGCTTTTGTGCTAATCATAAGATTTCCTTAATAAGTGAATTTACAGAGAGCTACGATGAATAAAATGCATAGCGGTAAATGAATTAATACAACAGGTTTTGGTTCACTGATAATAGAATCAAGAACACTAAAACCAAGTAATACAGCAAATATAATACCCATAACGAAAGCGAAAGTTGCACCATAAGCTACAGAGCATGCAGCCAGTGAACCCCAGAGAACTACTTCAATCAAAGTATTAATTTTGCCTTCTTCAGAGAATATTGTAGCTATGAATGCCAATCCAGCGAGGCATATCATAATTATATGTAAAATAATTAACATTTGCATATTATTTTTCCTTCTTAAATTTATTTCTTACCCAGTTACCTAAAAAATACCCAATACCCAATGACAAAATTAAACCAAGAGCAAAAGCAATAGCAGACATAAGTAAGCTTAGCATTTCAGTTATACCATACGTGAAACTATACATGGCTTACACCTATTTCTTGTCTAATCAATGATTGTAATTCACCTTTTAAGCTTGGTTCTACTGTAGCGATGAACAAAGTCATCAATGCTTGTCTATTACCTATTGCACCATCTGAAAAATTGTGCCACCTATCGAGTTCTTTTTGTACTTCTGTCATTATTCCCATTCCTGAATGTGATCATCATCGAATTTAATCTTATATACTTTACAATCAATATATCCAGTAGTATCTGGAAAACCTTCTGGATAAATATATTTGCACCATACTTCCATATATTTATCTGAATGAATATTGTCTTTTGTTACATAATGAATACGATTACCATATTGGTCATATTCAGTTTTAAGATTTCTGTCTACCATTTAATTTCTCCTTTAATGTTTCAAGATAATTTTTATCATGTTCAAAATAGCAAATTTCATTAAAATAAACACCCTGATTTAATAAATCATCTGGGTCAAATTCTGGAATTTCAATATAATCTAGCTTATCTCTATCCCATTTCCACTTTTTTGAACCTGCCATAAAACAGTCATAAACTGTTATCTGGTGCTCAATCATCTTAATGAGTAGTTCATCACTGACCAACGATAAAATCTCGTCTGGGATATTATTATATGCGATATAGACGTTACCATCCTTATCCCTTGCCGTTTCAATCAAAGGACCATCATACCAGCATAAAATTTCTTCTTCTTCTAAATCTTTATAATTCATTTTACACTCTAAAACGGTAATGTGCTAGTTATTGTATTATCAACATAATGAGCTTGTAACATAGCTGCTTCTTTAGCTAATTGTTCAAGTCTTACCGATTTCATTTCTGTTTCTGTTATAAGATAAATTTTTTTAGTTTTATTATTGTCACTCCAAGTAACACCACTACGACAATTCTTATTCTTAATATAAAGCTTATCTTTATCTACATTAAGAATAGCTACCTCATCTAGCGGAATACTAAATGACTCATCTTCTCTTTCAACATATAATACAGCCGGCATTATTTAACCTCTATAGTAAGTGACCTTTCTTTAATAATGGTTCAACGATATGCAACTTATCTGGATGATACTTCTTGCATGTTTCATAAGCATTCAATAACGAATTCGGTTTCGAATATCCACTTGCTTCCCAGTCACAAATAGCTTCAATCCAATTTACTTCATTATCAGCCTTTCCTTTTACATGATGAGCACGTTTAAGATGTTGTTCATTCATCTTTTCGTATTTCATTCCGAAAAGCAACTTCCATGGTTTTTCGATATCATGAAACGGGAAAATACGATGATAATGCTTGATTGCAATATAGTTTACAAAAATATAGTGGAAAAACCAATATACGAAGCAAAGTAAACGATGTCGTCTCCATTCTTCAGGTATCGGAATTATATTCTTGTTCATAGTTATTTCTTTGGTTTATAAGTTTTAAATGCAAAAATGATGTCTTGTAAAAGAGCACGCTTATTCATTTGCTCGATTTTCTTATTCTGTGCTCGAAGCCCAAGCAGGATATAAATTAAAAATATACCCATAAAACAGATAAAAAATAACATTTCTGGTCCCATATTACTTCCTCATTGTGATATACATTTCGTCTGCTCTAATTCTACCGTCAAATCCCCAATCGCCAGTTTCACGCTTGAAGATTGTCTTTCCATGTAATGTTTTTTCAATACGATCAATCTTGTTGTTATAATCGAAATCAATTGTTAGAATTGCTTCAGAATTAGGATTTTTCTTTTCAACTAATTTCCATCCTTTCTTAATACCAGTTCCATCTGAATTAAGAACAGAGATTTCTTCATTAGTCATATATTCATAGCCATCAGACCATGTAATATGTCTAATATCATTACAACCCCAACAAGAACCAGCATATTCAATCTGACATTTCTTGCCTGACAAAAGATATTCGATTTCGATAATACGACCTTCATCATCAAAAGTCTTAATGAGATGGTCTTCAGGAAATTCAACACGTTTAGTCATTTTTAATCTCCATTGGGGTATAGTTTAAAAATTTGTTAAAATAATAATCATATTTCTTACGATGAGCAAATTCTTTTGAATTAGTTCGTTCATCATAAGTATTTTCAAATACTTTACAAATTACCATAATTGGTAATGTCATAGCCATCAATAATAAAATTAAATCTATCATTAATACCTCTCATAATATTTCTTTTCACTTGCAGTTTTAACAAGATTTTGTGAATCATCAAGAATGTTTCCAAACTTCATTGTTCCACCCAAATCTGACCAGATAATAACATCATAATCTTGTAGTTTAGCAAAATCAAATTTAAGATGATTCATCTTGAATACAATATCCTGGTCATCATACCTTACAAGTCTGTCAATCTGACAAAGCTCACA
>Ga0326513_10002578_pt1 | contig 13344 bp, 14 predicted proteins | sample 2_2465_0518_D_FD_203654 | JGI IMG/M metagenome (GOLD analysis project Ga0326513, IMG submission 203654) | Bovine rumen microbial communities from UC Davis, California, United States - 2_2465_0518 | ecosystem: Host-associated > Mammals > Digestive system > Stomach > Rumen | place: USA...
GGTCGAGGACGAGAATGCTTCGCGGAGAAGTGCAGTATAATCCTGCGAGCAGGTTCCTCGCGGAGATCCCGGAAGAACTGATGGACAGCGAAGGCAGCGCGGGAATGCATTCCGGCCTGTATGGGGAAAGGAGCTTCGGAAGAAGAGAATACGATGACAGCGACTTTACTCCCATAGGCAGCGTCTCCATAGGGAGACAGTTCCGTAGCGGAGGCGGACCGGTCTCTTACGGCTTTAACGGGGACAGTGCGGCAGCGGGAACCGGGAACCATGCGGCAGCAGGCGCCGGAAACGCGGCGGGAGCGGGCGGAAGGAGCACGCGGACCAGACTCAAGGCAGTCTACAAGAAGCCCGCTACGGATGACTCGAAGAAGCCGTACATCGCGAAGGCTTCGGGTTCGGGAAGATCCCTTTCCTCCCTCAGTAAAGGCATGCCGGCGCCCTCCGAACCGGATTACAAGGTCGGAGACCGCGTAAGACACGTCAAGTACGGGGACGGCACGGTAAAAGCAATGGAACTGACCCCCAGGGACTATAAGGTCACCGTCCTGTTTGACGAAGCCGGCCAGAAGATCATGTTTGCGGCTTTTGCCAAACTCGTGAAGATCTGAAACTTATGTGAACAGATCCGGAAACGGTGGAAATAGCCATTTGTTAGTGGTATATTATTGATAGCAGCAAAATACTTTTAATGTTTTTTATAAAGCTATGGGAGGAACTGTACAAATGATGAAAGATAAGCTTCAGGAACTGATCGATGAAGTAAGAGCCGGAAACAAGAGAAATCCCGTGATCACGATCCTTGCAGTGATCGGAGCGATCGCAGCCATTGCGCTCATTGCTTATGGCGTCTATCGTTTTCTCACACCGGACTATTTTGATGACTATGATGATGACGATGATTTCGACGACGACGATTTTGATGACGACTTCGATGATGACTTCGAGGATGAGGAAGAAGCCGCCGCTGAAGCGTAAACCGATCTACAGTTTCGCATAGTGATACTTAATACAGACTGATATGGAAGGCAGTTCGGACTTTGAGCCGGACTGCCTTTCTTTGTTCGTGTCACTGAGGGATAATGTGATATTATGTACGGGGGATACCCCTAAATGATGATCTTAGATCAGAAAAAGTACAGAACGACTTTGAGAGGAGCATTGTTTGAAAAAGGGAGATTTGATCGAAGGAGTTGTGCGGGAAGTGAAATTCCCCAATAAAGGGATCGTAGAGACAGAGGACGGCGTATGCATTGTCAAAAACGCGATCACCGGCCAGAAGGTTCAGGCCCGGATCAACAAAAAGAGAAAGGGAAAAGCGGAGGCGGCGCTGATCAGCGTGGTGGAGAGATCGCCCCTTGAGCGTGAAACGCCTTGTCCGGTATTCGGTACATGCGGAGGATGCACCTACCTCTGTCTTCGCTATGAGGAACAGTGCGCGATCAAGAGAGATCAGGTCACGGAGCTTCTCACCGAAGCAATGCCCGCAGGGGCCTCCATGGACTGGTTCCTCGGGATCCTTCCCAGTCCGGTGATATACGGCTACCGCAACAAGATGGAATTCTCCTTCGGGGATGAATTCAAGGACGGCCCGCTGACGCTGGGCATGCATAAGAGAGGGAGCTTCTACGACATCGTCAATGCGGATCACTGCGTGATCGTCGACGGGGATTACAGAAAGATCGTGTCGGCGGTACGAACCTATTGGGAGCAGAAGGGAGCTTCCTTCTTCCACAGGCAGCGCCACACGGGATATCTGCGTCATCTTCTTGTCCGCAAGGCTGCGGGTACAGGAGAGATCCTGATCGATCTGGTGACCACATCGCAGGAGCAGTATGAGCTTGACGGGTTTGCGGAGCAGCTGCTGGACCTGGAGCTTGAAGGAAAGATCGTCGGCATTCTCCACACGGTCAACGACGCTGTCGCGGATGTGATCAAAGACGACGGGACGGAGCGTCTGTACGGAAGAGACTATTTTACAGAGACTCTGCTGGGACTGGAATTCAAAGTAACTCCGTTTTCCTTCTTTCAGACAAACAGCCGCGGCGCGGAAGTGCTCTATGAGACGGCGAGGACATTCCTCACGGAGGCCGGGATGAAGAAGGGCGTGGTATATGACCTCTACTGCGGGACGGGAACGATCTCCCAGCTCATGGCGCCGGTCTCTGAAAAAGTCATTGGCGTTGAGATCGTAGAGGAGGCAGTCGAAGCCGCGTGGGAGAACGCGCGCAGGAACCACATTGACAACTGCGAGTTCATCGCGGGTGATGTTCTCAAGGTCCTCGACGGGATCGAAGAGAAGCCGGACCTGATCATTCTGGACCCGCCCCGGGACGGCGTGCATCCCAAGGCCCTTCCCAAGATCCTCGCGTACGGAGTGGAGCAGATCCTGTACATTTCCTGCAAGCCCACCAGCCTTGCGAGGGACCTTCCGGCCTTCCTGGAAGCGGGATATATGCCCGTCCGGGGAGTGAGCGTGGACCAGTTCCCCTGGACGGCAAATGTGGAAACTATAGTACTTTTTTCGAAATAGCCGGATCGGCACACTTTTTGCTCCCTTTGAAAATCTAATTGTCACAGGCTATGAAAAAGTGTATCATTAAACTATATAATCAGGAGGAATGTGATGAAGGACTGGGTTAATATCTCACAGAGATTGATCATGCTCGGACAGCTGGGACTGTCACTCATGATGCCGTTACTTATGTGTCTCGGCGCCTGTTACCTTCTCACTTCCAAGGCTGGGCTCGGACTTTGGATCTATTTTCCGGGCTTTATTTTTGGCCTGGGCGCCTCTTTCATGACAGCTTATAAATTTTGGCAGTCTGTCAGTGAAAAGGAAAGGAAGAAAGGGGAGAAGGAACCTCCTGCTTTCAACAGGCACGGATAAACAGGAATATGAGGACTGAAAATTGAAACTGCAAAAAGCGGTAAAGGATGAAACGATATTTGTTGCACTGGGATCGGCGATCCTCAGTGTTATTATGGTAATTGCATTCTTCGGCCTGAATAAAGCATTTCCGGAGCAGGTGCCCTTTGGGCTTCCTGTTATTCTTGGAGCGGTCGGAGGCTGTGCGGTGGCAGTCGGAAACTTTTTCCTCATGGCGCTCACCGTGCAGAAGGTTGCCGGAATTGAGATCTATGATCAGGCATATCGGTCTATGCAGGTCAGCTACAGGTACAGAACGTTCCTGCAGCTGATTTGGTGTGTCCTGTGCATGGTTCTTAAATTCATAAACCCTGTGGCCGGGATCCTGCCCCTTCTCTGGCCGAGCCTTCTGATCAAAGGCAGGGGAATTATAAGCGGGGTTAAGAATTAAGGGAAGGAGGTGGATGTGTAGAGATGGAATTTGATATTTCCGGAGCCAGAATATTCTTACGAATTCCAACAGGGATCCCGATCCTGGGCGATTTCCTGTTAACTGAAACAATTGTAGTCAGCTGGGTCGTAATGGCGATCATCACAGGACTGTGCATTTTCCTGACAAGAGACCTTAAGGTAGAGAAGATCTCAAAGCGTCAGGCAGTTGCAGAACTCCTGGTGGATTCGGCAAATAACCTTGTGAGAAGCAATACAGGCGGAACTAAGTATGACAAACTGATCCCCTTTGTGGCAGCCTTGTTTGCCACCAGTATTGTGTCGAACCTGATCAGTCTTACCGGAATTTTCAGAAGTCCGACAGCAGATCTTTCAACAGAGGCAGCATGGGCGGTAGTCGTTTTTGTCATGATCACGGCGGAAAAGATTAAGACCGGCGGCATTCTGGGATATATGAAGGGATTTACAGAGCCGATCGCGGTAATGACCCCCTTCAATATTCTTTCAGAGCTCGCTACGCCCGTCAGTATGGCATGCCGTCACTTCGGCAATATTTTGTCAGGCGTGGTTATCAATGGACTGATCTATGCGGCACTGGCAGTGGCGTCTTCCGCACTATTTGGTTTGATACCTGGTGCTGTAGGCGAGTTCCTGAGTAATATACCGTTCCTGAGCGTAGGTATACCGGCAATACTTTCATTCTATTTTGACTGGTTTTCCGGCGCGATGCAGGCATTTATCTTTACAATGCTGACGATTATGTATATTGCAAATGCAGGAGAAGGTTAACGGTACTTGAGGGGATCTCAGAAGCATGGTTTTTCTGTATTCCCGATTCTATTCATTTCAGAATTCTGCGCGTGGAAGGCGCGTGAGAAAATACACCAACCATTTACAGGAGGGAAATCATGGATTATACAATTCTCGCTAAAGGTATTGCACTTGCAGGATGCGCAATCGGTGCCGGATGTGCACTGATCGCCGGTATCGGCCCTGGTATCGGTGAAGGTAACGCAGTTGCCAAGGCTCTTGAAGCTATCGGACGCCAGCCTGAGTGCAAGGGCGATGTCACCAGCACAATGCTGCTCGGCTGCGCGATCGCAGAGACGACCGGTATCTACGGTTTCGTTACAGGTCTGCTTCTGATCTTTGTGGCGCCCGGCATGTTCATGGGCTATCTGGGATAAATCCTGGCTGTTACTCATATGACGCCGTCCCGCAAGGGACCGCACAGCCACAAGGAGGAATAAATGGGCAGTGAAACACAAGCACTTGTGACGATTATCCCGTGGACATTTATCGCACAGATCCTCAACCTGTTCATTCAGCTGTTTCTGATCAAGAAATTCCTTTTCAAGCCTATCAATGAGGTCCTTCAGAAGAGAAGAGAACTTGCTGACCAGGAGATCAGAGAAGCCAGAGAAGCCAAGGAAGAGGCGGATGGTCTGAAGGTACAGTACGAAGAGGGACTGGCCAATGCAAGAGCGGAGGCTGCACAGATCGTGCAGAGCGCTCAGAAGGAAGCGCAGATCAGAGCCGATGAGACTGTTAAGCAGGCTCAGGAACAGGCTGCAGGGATCCGCAGGAAAGCTGAGGCGGATATCGCACAGGAGAAGAAGAAAGCGATCAATGAAGTTAAGGATGAGATCGGCGGACTCGCAATGGATATCGCGGGCAAGGTTGTTGAGAAAGAGATCAACGAAGCTGATCACAAGAAGCTCATTGATGAGTTCATTAAAAATGTAGGAGAGGCATCATGACGACAGCGACAAGTCTGTACGGGCAGAGCCTGTACGACCTTGCTGCGGAGGAGGGTCTCTCTGAAGAGATTTTGAAGCAGATGGAAGCGGTAAACGCGATATTCAAGGAGAATCCTGATTACATCACCCTTCTTCTTGAGCCTTCCATTCCCAGAAGAGAACGTCTGGGACTGCTCGAAGAGGCGTTTAAGGACCAGCTTCATCCGTATCTGCAAAATTTCTTGATGATCCTGCTTGAGAACAGTTTGCTCAGAGGGTTCAGTTCGTGCTGCCGCACATACCGTGCCGCCTATAACAGGGACAACGGTATTGAAGAGGCGACAGTGACGAGCGCTGTCGCGCTGACAGACGCACAGGCGCAGTCCCTTAAAGCCAAACTGGAACAGATCAGCGGCAAGAGCGTGATCCTCAAGCAGAAAGTCGACAGCGGCGTACTTGGCGGTCTCAGAGTTGAGATCGGAGGAAAGCTTCTGGACGGCACCGTCATGGGCAGGCTTGCCGACCTTCGCAAAAAGGTCAGTGAAACAGTATTGTAAAGGAAAAAACTAATGGAATTAAAACCAGAGAAGATATCCCAGGTGATCCGCAGTCAGATCAAGAATTATCAGAATGCGATCATACAGAATGAGACCGGAACGGTCCTTACCGTCGGCGACGGTATCTCCAGGGTAAGCGGCCTGGTGAACTGCATGGCGGGTGAGCTTCTTGAGTTCGAGAACGGAACCTTCGGCATGGCGCAGAACCTTGAAGAGACAAGCGTTTCTGTAGTCCTTTTCGGCGAAGATAAGGGAATCAGCGAGGGCCAGACGGTCAAGAGGACCGGCCGCGTTGTTTCTGTTCCCGTAGGAGAAGCGATGATCGGCCGCGTTGTAAACGCTATTGGACAGCCGATCGATGGCGCAGGCCCCATTGATGCCACAGAGTTCCGTCCTGTGGAGTCCCCTGCGCACGGGATTATTGAAAGACAGCCGGTTAAAGAACCGCTTCAGACAGGGATCAAGGCTATTGACTCCATGATCCCCATCGGCAGAGGCCAGCGTGAGCTGATCATCGGCGACCGCCAGACCGGTAAGACAACGATCGCGATCGACACCATCCTGAACCAGAAGGGCAAGGATGTTATCTGTATCTACGTGGCGATCGGCCAGAAACGTTCCACAGTTACCGGCATCGTGAATGAGCTGCAGGTGGGCGGCGCAATGGATTATTCCATCGTTGTTGCTGCTACGGCCTCCGAGCCTTCACCGCTCCAGTATATTGCGCCTTATTCCGGATGCGCAATGGGCGAGTATTTCATGAACAAGGGCAAACACGTGCTGATCATCTACGATGATCTGTCCAAGCACGCTGTTGCATATCGTGCTCTGTCCCTGCTGATCCGCCGTCCCCCGGGACGTGAGGCGTATCCCGGCGACGTATTCTATCTGCACTCAAGACTTCTTGAGAGAGCAGCGAAGCTCTCCGATGATCTTGGCGGCGGTTCCCTTACCGCGCTTCCTATCATCGAGACGCAGGCAGGCGACGTATCCGCTTATATTCCCACCAACGTCATCTCCATCACAGATGGTCAGATCTTCCTTGAGACCGAGCTTTTCCACTCCGGTATCATGCCGGCTGTTAACCCCGGTATCTCGGTATCCCGAGTCGGCGGTAATGCCCAGATCAAGGCTATGAAGAAGGTCGCAGGTACACTGAAGCTGATCTATTCCCAGTATCGTGAACTGCAGAGCTTTGCGCAGTTCGGATCCGACCTTGATGCAGATACCAAGGCCCGTCTTGCACAGGGCGAAAGAATCGTTGAAGTACTCAAACAGGATAAATCCCAGCCGGTTCCCGTAGAGAAACAGGTTGCTATTCTCTATGCGGTCGTCAGAGGGATCCTCACAGACGTCGAAGTTACCGACATTGCTGAATATGAGCACGGTCTGTACAGACGCCTCGATGATGATCCGGACGGAGCGGCTGCCATGAGAAGGATCCGTGAGACCGGAGCCCTGGATGAGGAAGCCGAAACAGCACTGAAGGCAGCGCTGACTGCCTATACGCAGGAGTTTATAAAGAACAGAACCAAATAAGATAACGGAGGGACAATAATATGGCAGCTGCTAATATGAAAGCTGTAAAACTCCGGATCAAGAGCGTTCAGAACACCATGCAGATCACCAAGGCCATGCAGCTGGTCGCAGCTTCGAAACTTCGCAAGGCTAAGGAGAAGGCTGATCACAGTAAGCCCTATTTCACTATCATGAGAGAGACACTCACTGATATCGCACAGGGAAATACGGATTTCCAGTCTCCTTATACCAAGCAGGTCAAGAACGACAAATGGCTGTATGTCGTGATCGCAGGTGACAGGGGACTGGCAGGCGGCTACAATGCCAACCTGTTCAAGTTTATGGAGAGTGAGACAAAGGGCCGTGATTACATGGTCCTGCCGGTAGGTAAGAAATCCGTTGAGTATTTCCGCCACCGCGGTGTGGAACTCTTCACCGAAGAATTTGCGGAGGTTGCCAGGATCAGTATCTCTGAATGCTTTGGCATCGCCAAAATGATCTGTGACGCTTATTCCAATGGAAAATTCGGACACGTTCTTCTGTGCTATACAGACTTTGTTTCAATGATGACACAGACTCCCCGTTCCACATCGCTTCTCCCGCTCTCCGATTTTGAGACGGAAGCGGCCGAGGCGGGAGAGGAGAAAAAGCCTGTGCGCGATCTGATTCTTTATGAACCGGACAGTGAAACTGTCTTTAACGCGATCGTACCTGAATATCTTGCGGGACTCTTGTACACCAGTATTAACGTATCGGTGGCAAGTGAGCTGGCAGCGAGACGTACCGCCATGGAAGCGGCTACTGACAATGCCGGCGAGATGATCGAAAAGCTGAGCCTGTACTACAACAGAGCAAGGCAGGCGAGCATCACGCAGGAGATCACGGAGATCGTGGCTGGCGCAGAAGGGAATTGATACTAAAGGAGTACATATAAATGAGTGAGAAACATACGGGAAAGATCATACAGGTCACGGGCCCGGTTCTTGATATTCGATTCGGGGAGGGCGAACTGCCTGAACTGCTCAATGCCATTGAGATCTCAGTGGACGGCCGCAGACTGATCGCGGAGGTTGCTCAGCAGATCGGCGATGACGTTGTAAGATGCGTCGCTATGAGTTCCACTGACGGACTGGTCCGCGGTACGGAAGCTGTCGATCTCGGCGGCCCTATCACCGTTCCGGTCGGCGAAGAGTGCCTTGGACGAATCTTCAATCTGCTCGGTGAGCCGGTAGACAATCAGCCCGCACCTGAAGTCAAGGAGCGTTGGCCGATCCATCGTCCTGCTCCCACATTTGAGGAACAGACACCTGCAACGGAGATCTTCGAGACCGGTATCAAGGTCGTAGACCTGATCTGCCCTTACGCTAAGGGCGGTAAGATCGGCCTGTTTGGCGGTGCAGGCGTAGGCAAGACGGTTCTGATCATGGAGCTGATCAACAACGTCGCAAAGGCCCACGGCGGTATTTCCGTCTTCACAGGCGTTGGCGAGAGAACCCGTGAAGGTAACGACCTTTACGGAGAAATGAAGGAGAGCGGAGTTCTTGGCAAGACGGCACTTGTCTACGGCCAGATGAATGAGCCTCCGGGAGCAAGAATGAGAGTAGGCCTTTCCGGTCTGACTATGGCGGAGTACTTCCGCGATGTCAAAAATCAGGACGTGCTGCTCTTCATCGACAATATTTTCCGTTTCACACAGGCTGGTTCCGAGGTTTCGGCGCTGCTCGGCCGTATGCCTTCGGCAGTAGGTTATCAGCCCACACTGGCAACGGAAATGGGCGCACTGCAGGAGAGGATCACATCCACAAAGCGTGGTTCCATCACCTCCGTACAGGCTGTCTACGTCCCTGCGGATGACTTGACAGACCCCGCGCCTGCAACAACATTCACCCACCTGGATGCTACCACGGTTCTTTCCCGTGACATCGCATCCCAGGGTATCTATCCCGCAGTGGATCCGCTGGATTCCACCAGCCGTATCCTTTCTCCCGAAGTAGTAGGCCAGGAGCACTACGATATCGCGAGAGGCGTACAGCAGGTTCTTCAGCGCTATAAAGAGCTGCAGGATATTATCGCCATCATGGGTATGGATGAACTTTCCGATCAGGACAAGCTCAGCGTTTACAGAGCAAGAAAGATCCAGAACTTCCTGTCACAGAGCTTCTCCGTCGCGGAGCAGTTCACAGGCATGCCCGGCAAGTATGTCCCGCTTAAGGAGACACTTCGCGGATTCCGCATGATCCTCGACGGCGAGTGCGATGATCTGCCTGAGAGTGCTTTCCTGTTCGCAGGAACCATCGATGATGTCTTTGAGAAGGCCAAATAAAGATTACAAATGTAAATGAAGGGAGGAAGACGCTATGGCAACCTTCCGGTTACAGGTCGTCTCAATGGATGGCCTCGAATATGACGGAGAGGTGCAGCGGGTCAAACTGCGCACCATACACGGTGATCTGGCCATTCTCGCCAGGCATATGAATTATGTTACGGCCATCGGAATGGGCACTGCTACGGTAGTGATGGAAGATGGTACGGAGCGCAAGGCCGCTTGTATCGGCGGAATGCTCTCCATGATGGACAATCATTGCCGCGTCATTCCAACAACATGGGAGTGGGGCGAGGATATTGACGTCGCGAGAGCTATGGAAGCCAAAAAGAGAGCGGAAGAAAAGCTTGCGCAGAGCAATCTGGACGAGGTTTCCAAAGTCAAAGCGGAAGCCAGGCTTTACAGAGCGCTGGTCAGGATCAACAGTGCGAAGCATTAACCGGTGTATACAAAGAAAGGGATCGGACGAAAGTCCGGTCCCTTTTTTGTCGCAATGAAAAATCTCCCCGCCTGATGGATCAGGCGGGGAGATTTAAACGCATGCCGTTATTCTTTGATCATGGAGTGCCATTCCTGCAGGGAGCGGATCTCGCTGTCGCCGTGCTTCTTGACGTAGCGGATCCCTTCGGCTGCCGCGCGCGCCGCATCGATCGTGGTGATGTAAGGGATGCGGGCCTTGATGGCATTCTTTCTGAGATAACTGTCGTCGTGAATGCTGTCCTTGCCGACAGGGGAGTTGACGATCAGCTGGATCTTTCCGTTAGTGATCAGGTCAATGATGTTGGGACGTCCCTCATAGAGCTTCTTGACGCGCTCTGCGGGGATCCCTGCCTCCTGGATCAGATCGCAGGTGCCTCCGGTAGCGAGGATCTTGAATCCGCACTCCTCGAAGATCTTGGCGACCTCAGCGACCTCAGGCTTATCCTTCTTGTTGACAGAGATCAGAACAGTTCCCTCAGTGGGAAGCGTCGCATTGGCGCCCTCCTGGGCCTTGAAATAAGCCTCACCGGTCTTAGTCGCCATACCGAGGACTTCGCCGGTGGAACGCATCTCGGGTCCGAGTACCGGGTCAACTTCCTGGAACATGTTGAAGGGGAACACCGCCTCCTTGACGCCGTAGTAAGGGATCGTGCGGTCGCCGAGTCCTGATACAGGGGAGGGTCTTCCGGTGATCTCGCTTGTAATGATATCTGTGGCGATGGGGACCATACGGATGCCGCAAACCTTGGATACCAGCGGAACAGTACGGGATGCTCTCGGATTGGCCTCAAGAACATAGACTTTGCCGTTCTCGATGGCGTACTGCATGTTCATAAGACCTACAACGTGCATTTCCTCTGCGATCTTGCGGGTGTATTCCTTGATCGTCTCCAGATTATCCTGAGGGATGTGCTTGGAGGGAATGATGCACGCGGAGTCGCCGGAGTGGATCCCTGCGAGCTCAATGTGCTCCATGACAGCGGGAACATAAGCGTGTGTGCCGTCGCTGATCGCGTCTGCCTCGCACTCCATAGCGTGATTGAGGAATCTGTCGATCAGGATCGGGCGGTCGGGCGTTACGCCGACAGCAGCCAGCATATAGTCCTTCATGGAATCATCGTCATAGACAACTTCCATGCCGCGTCCGCCGAGGACGTAGGAAGGACGCACCATAACGGGATAACCGATCTTGTTTGCGATCTCGGTGGCTTCTTCTACAGTTGTGGCCATTCCGGACTCAGGCATCGGGATGCCGAGCTTGTCCATCATGAAGCGGAACTGATCGCGGTCCTCAGCAAGGTCGATGACTTCGGGCTGGGTTCCGAGGATACGGACGCCGTTGGCCTTGAGGTCTGCCGCGAGGTTCAGAGGAGTCTGTCCGCCGAACTGGGCGATGACGCCTACAGGTCTCTCTTTGTAGTAGATGGAGAGAACATCCTCCAGTGTCAGGGGCTCAAAATAGAGCTTGTCCGAGGTATCGTAATCAGTGGAAACTGTCTCAGGGTTGCAGTTGACGATGATGGTCTCAAAGCCGAGCTCATGGAGAGACTTGGCTGCGTGGACGCAGCAGTAGTCGAACTCGATACCCTGGCCGATCCTGTTGGGTCCGCCGCCCAGGATCATGATCTTGGGACGGTCTGTGGAGACGGGATCGTTGTCCGGCGCATTGTAAGTGGAGTAGTAGTAAGCGCTGTCCTGTGTGCCGCTGACGTGTACGGCGTCCCATGTCTCGACTACGCCGAGCTCTTCGCGCTTTGCTCGGATCTCGCTCTCGGGAAGACCGAGGATCTCGCTGAGATACTTGTCGGAGAAACCGTCTTTCTTGGCCTGTGTCAGGGCCTCTGCGGTGAGGGGCTTGTTCAACAGGGCCTCTTCTTCCTCCACCAGTTCCTTCATCTGGTTGATGAAGTAGTGCTTGACGCTGGTAAGTGCAAAGATCTCATCGGCGGTAGCGCCCTTGCGGAGTGCCTCATACATGATAAAATAGCGCTCGCTGTTAGGCACAACGAGGAGCTTAAGGAGTTTCTCCTTGCTGAGCTCATGATAGTTCTTGACATATCCAAGGCCGTAACGGTCCTTCTCAAGGGAGCGGATCGCCTTCTGGAAGGCCTCTTTGTAATTCTTGCCGATGCTCATGACTTCACCGACAGCGCGCATCTGCGTTCCGAGGTGGTCATTGACGCCCTTGAACTTCTCAAAGGCCCAGCGGGCAAATTTGACTACGACATAATCGCCGTCCGGAACATACTTGTCGAGTGTTCCGTACTTACCGCAGGGGAGCTCGCTGAGCGTGAGGCCTGTGGCAAGCTTTGCGGATACCAGCGCGATCGGGAAGCCTGTCGCTTTGGAAGCCAGGGCAGAGGAACGGGATGTCCTGGGGTTGATCTCGATGACGACTACGCGGCCGGTCTTGGGATCGTGGGCGAACTGCACGTTTGTGCCGCCGATGACGCCGATGTGCTCGACGATCTTGTAGGACTGCTCCTGCAGTCTCTTTTGAAGATCTTCGTCGATGGTGAGCATAGGAGCTGTACAGAAAGAATCACCTGTGTGAACACCTACGGGGTCTACGTTCTCGATGAAGCAGACGGTGATCATATTGTTGTCCTTGTCGCGGACAACCTCAAGCTCAAGCTCTTCCCAGCCAAGAATGGATTCCTCTACAAGAACCTGGTGGATCAGGCTGGCCTGCAGGCCGCGCGCGCATACTGTGCGCAGTTCATCTTTGTTATAGACAAGTCCGCCGCCGGCGCCGCCCATGGTATAAGCGGGACGAAGGACTACGGGATAGCCGAGCTCATTGGCGATCGCGAGAGCTTCCTCGACAGAATAAGCAACTTCACTGCGGGCCATTTCAATGCCCAGCTTATTCATGGTCTCTTTAAATTCGATCCGGTCTTCTCCGCGCTCAATAGCATCGACCTGAACGCCGATGACTTTTACGCCATATTTATCAAGAATTCCTTCTTTATAAAGTTCTGAACATAAATTGAGGCCTGACTGGCCTCCGAGATTGGGAAGAAGAGCGTCGGGACGTTCTTTTGCAATGATCTGCTCCATACGTCTGACGTTAAGAGGTTCGATATAAGTGATGTCGGCCATCTCCGGATCTGTCATGATTGTAGCCGGATTGGAATTGACCAGAACGATCTCATAACCAAGGCTTCTGAGTGCCTTACAGGCCTGGGTTCCGGAATAGTCAAATTCACACGCCTGGCCGATAACGATGGGACCTGAACCGATGATCAGTATTTTATGAATATCAGTGCGCTGTGCCATAAGTCCTCTCTTTCTTTAGTTTTTTGCTAAACCCTTAATCTCATAAATTGTAAAGGAATGGAGAAAGAATTTCCACTATTAATTTAGTTAAAATTTGTAAAAAATAAATTAATTTCTCAACATACTATA
>Ga0326513_10002579_pt1 | contig 13340 bp, 24 predicted proteins | sample 2_2465_0518_D_FD_203654 | JGI IMG/M metagenome (GOLD analysis project Ga0326513, IMG submission 203654) | Bovine rumen microbial communities from UC Davis, California, United States - 2_2465_0518 | ecosystem: Host-associated > Mammals > Digestive system > Stomach > Rumen | place: USA...
CACACACATATACATTCAATATAATAACATAACACAATACACATAGAACAATACAACTCTATTCAAATTGTTATTGTAATGATAGGATAAGTAGTTAAGGTATTGACTTTTGTTGTATTTTATTGTATAATATATATAGAATGGATACATTAGATATAGAGGGAGGAAAATGAACAAGACTTGTTGTAATAGGAAGCATTGCTATTAGGAAAAGGGTAGAAATGATAGCGGTATTAGTTCGAGTCTAATAGTCTTGACCATAAGGTTCTCAAATTATTAGAGAACCTATTAAATAAACTTACATTATTATTGACAAAGACAAAACAAGGTTAAACCGAGTTCTTTGACCTTAACTTGCCTCTCTCAGTTAAGGGGTTTAAAAGAGAATTTCACTTATTAAGTCAAAGTCTTTGTTCAACAATTTAAATTTAATAACGAGGTGAAGTTTAATGAAAGATATTGCTGGTTATGAAGGTCTATACGCCATTACTTCTTGTGGCAAAGTTTGGTCATATAGAAGTAAAAAGTTTCTTAAACCAAATATCCTACCAAGGGGCTATTATAATTATAGACTTACTAAAAATGGTAAGCAAAAAGCTTATTTAGCTCATAGATTGGTTGCTGAGGCATATCTTCCGAACCCTTGTAATTATGAGCAAGTCAATCATAAAGATGAAGACAAATCTCATAATTATTTAAATAACCTCGAATGGTGTGACAGAGCTTATAATATGAACTATGGCACACAAATTAAAAGGGCATCAGAAAAGAAACAAATCAAAGTTGAGTGTATTGAAACAGGACAAGTTTTTAATTCAATGAAAGAAGCTTGTGAAGCATTAGGCTTAGGTAGAGTCGCTTTAACAAATTATTTCAATAGAGGTTATAAAACTTGTGGCGGATATACTTGGCGTAAACTTTAATTCGTGCAGCGCGACGAAACAGCGTTAATTTAAAACGAGGTGATTATTATAAAGATTAAACAGCTTGCCGCAGTTCTTAACGGCACACTTAACGCAGCTGGTATTGTTAACCAGGTTACTGGCGAAGCAGTTGTAGCAATGGAAGACCTTTCTGATATCGTTGATATTGGTGAGACAGTCCTTAGCTATACCAGTCAGTCAAATGTAAATTTTGACAACTTTATGAAAAAGCTTATTGACCAGGTCGGCAAAATAATGTTTGTTGACCGCACTTACACATCACAGGCTCCTGATATTCTTAAAGACGGTTGGGAGTATGGTTCAATTTTGCAGAAGGTAAGATGTGAAGTTCCGGACGCTCGTGATAACACTACTTGGGACCTTTTCAATTATCCTAAGGCAGGCGGAGAAGCTTATCCTGACCCATTTGAGCTTTCTAAGCCACGCGCAGAGGCTAAGTTCTTCAATTCAAAGGCAACTTACGAAGTTCCTATCACACTTACAGACTTTCAGCTCAGAGAATCATTCCAGAACGCATCTCAGTTCGGTTCATTTATCGCAATGATTGAGAACAGAATTAAAATGAAGATGACTCTTTGCAATGATGGTCTTATTATGGCTACTATCGCAAATCTTATTGGTCAGAACCTTAACGCAGGTAGAGGTATTAACCTTCTTTCAACTTACAACACAGCGACAGGCTCAACTCTTACAGCAGCTAAGGCTCTTACAAATAAGGAGTTTCTTAGATTTGCAGCTGCAACAATTGGTAAGTATAAGAAATATCTTGCTGTTGCTTCTACAGCTTACAATGATGGTTCTTACCTTACATTCACTCCTGCTGACAGACTTAAGTTCATTGCTAACACAGAGTTTGCTAAGGCACTTGATGCTTACCTTTACTCTGATACTTACAACGAAGAGTTTGTAAAGCTTGACGGTTACAGTGAAGTTGCTTTCTGGCAGGGCACATCAGGCACAAATGCTGGCGATGAAGCTGGTAGACTTAAGATTGATGTTGAGATTGCAGATTCTACTGCACAGGACGGTAAGAAAGAAGTTACACAGGACGGTATCCTTGCAGTAATGTTCGACGATGAAGCTGCTGCTGTATGCAACCAGAATTTCCGTGTAACATCTCAGTATAATGGTAGAGGAGAATATACTAACTACTTCTACAAGTGGGATGCAATGTATATGAATGATATTCAGGAAAACAACGTAGTATTCTACATCAGCGATACTACTACTGAGGAAGGCGGTCAGACTTAACATTAACGCTAATTAAATTAAATACTGGGCGGTGGCAAGTTTCGCCGCCGTCCTTTCTTTTAACTTAATAAAGTGAGGTGAAATTAATGCAAGCATCATTCTATATACAAACAGCTCCAACAAATAAAGTTAACAAAACTTTGGGAACTGCTATTAAGACTTGCGGCGCAACCCCATAGCCAACTGGACCAATTGATGTGGTTAACCCAGTTCTTATTATAGATGGACCACTTGATTCCGCGGCGAATTATTGTTATATTGGTAAGCCGCTTAACCGCTATTACTTCATTACTGGCTTAGATTATACTATTGCTAACAAGGTTATAGTATCTCTTCACGTCGATGTGTTAATGACTTATAGAGGTTTTCTTAAAACAACAACTTTAAACTACATTAATGGTTCAGAAGATATTAATGAAGTTGCCGATTCTTCTTATCCATTAGGCGACTATATTAAGACAGAAACCTTTAAAATTTCAGATTGGAACAATAGTTTTTTCTCTAATAACGATGGTGGTAGACGTTATATTTTAAGAGTTGCCGCAGGTTCAGTTCAGAGCGGACCATCGGTTAATATTGTAGTAGGCGGCTATGCAGTTTATTCTAAATGGAAATATGACGTTATTGGACCTGCTGATAACGCAACATTGTCTTTCAATTCAGAAGCTCTAAGTGATACAACTAACCCACGTATTCGTAATAATTCAATTGTTACAGTTAATGCTAAGTACAGATATAAGGCAGTAATAACTGGTGTTGAACCTAATAGTCCAGCATTTATTGACCTTGTACCATTATTCTAATTCGGAGGTGAAATTTAATGGTTAATACAGAACGTTGGGGTGTTAAGTCAGCTTGGGTTTCATATGACTCAAATATAACTTGGTCACCAGCTACTAATAAGGAGAACTATGCCTTCGCTTACGGACGTAATGGAGCAAATCCTCCAACAGAACTTCCAGAAGGTGAAGAATTCGATTTAAGTTGCGCCCCTTGGGGTATTGGCGGTGATTCAATTCTTTGTAAATTAACTTATATGTTACCTATATGGGATTCAAGCAAACCAGAGGCAGAACAGGAAATTTCCACTTTCCCAGTAGATGAAAAAGAATATGGTAAATCACATCCACTTATTCTTACTGGTAATCGTCAATGTGTAGTTCCTGGAACTGTTCTTAACTATTAGCTTGGACAGCAAGATGGACGTATTCCATTATATGATTCTTATAAGCCAGAGTTCACACCAGCTTATAGTGTTTATAGCGACTATTCTTTCTGGACACAAAACGTTATTACTAACTTCAACTATTCCAAGATTATAATTGTTCCATATATTATGACAACAAGCGGCGACAGCTATACTGCATCAGATATTAGTAATGATGCAAACTATATGTATTGGACAATGGGTGAAGTTCTTAGCCGCTGGAATGAAATTGAAGGTAAGAAAGCAATTAAAGGTTTAATTTTAAATGTATATACTGGCGCGGCTGGTTCACGTTCAGGTTAGGGAGGTAAGTTCCAGTTTAATGTGCCGCAGCTCTATCCAGAGATTAAAATAGTTGACCCTAATTTAGGACAAAATCCTAAACCTACAGTTGATACTACAACTCTTATTGCAAATGGATGGCTACCAACTAATATGTGGGGCAGCTCTAATAATAAGGGTCTATTAAAGTCAAATAGTGCTTCATATATAAGATATTATACTAACTTAACTGATAAAGAAAAGTCATTACAGTGGTGGAGTTAGCATGGAAATCCAGTTTCTTACATGGACGATAATTGGACTATTTATTAGCAGAATCCTGCGGATAGTGATGATAAGGTTATTAGACCAATTTTCAACTATGAAGGTAAAACAGCACAGTAGGTTGTAGACTACTTCTTAAAGCAGGTAGCTTTGCTTGGATTTCCTTTCGTAATTGACCCAAATGATGTTCAAGCAGTTATAGGCGAGGACAACTCAATTTGTCTTCCAGTCTTCGATTCTTATGGTGTTACAACTGGAAAGTATAAAAGGGGAACAGAAGTTAAAGACTTACCTAACTATTTATGGGGCGATGATGTATGGGAAAGAAACAAGTATAACCCAGACCATCATGATAAACCATCACCAGACCCAAATCCAATTCTTCCTTCAACTCCTGCCTTTACATTAGCAGGCCGCGGCACTCAGTGCTATGCTATTACACCTGTTGATATGACAGAGATTTTTGATGATATTTATGGAACTAAGTTCGATAGCCTTGTTGATGGACTTAAACTTTTTGGTTCAGACCCTATGGGCGCAATCATTTCTTATAAATGGTATCCTTTCCAGTTCAATGCAACTTAGTCTGGTCCAGTTGTTCTTGGAACTACAGAACTTAACTCTGCTCATGCATATCCAATTATCAAAAATATTTAGGACTCATTTGTTCATTCAAAAGGAACATTCTGGTATGACAGAGATAAGAACTTTGTTGAATCTCAGGAAACAACAGCTCGTCTATTCCTTCCATTCTATGGCTTCTATGAGTTGCCAATGCCACAAGTCCTTTCTAAAGAACTTGAACTTGAATTCCATTACAACGTTCCTGATGAAGTCGGTGTATGGGTTATTAGCTTTGGTGATGTTATCTATGATTATCTTGAATGTGATTGCTCAATTGAAATTCCTTTAACCGGAAGTAATGCAAGAGCAGTTCGTTAGGCTAAAGTTAATGCGGCTATTTCAATTGGTGCTTAGGCTGCCGGAACGGCTGCAACAGTAGCAATGGGCGGCGCAATTATGAAGGGCGTTACTGGTGGTATGACCCATTTGGCACAAGGCATAGATGTTCTTGCTGAAGAAACACTTGGTTATAATCTTGAAGCTGAAGCTTACTTAGGTTGGAAAGGTTTGAACTCTGGTTATGCCGGCTTAGTAGGTGGTAAATCTTCAATTGGTGCAAGTGCTCTTGGTGGAGCGGGTGGAATTTATAACACTCTTTCTCAGGCGGCGCAATAGATTAGTCACTTAAAGGTTAATGTTCCATTTCACGGTGCGGCAGATGCTACTACATTCCTTAATCTACCAATGTATCCTTATATTCAGTTCTTCCAGCATTAGCTTATTCAAGGCTATAATGAGAGCGAGTATAAGTTAAAAGTAGGTCATGCTTGCCACAAGTATTGCACAATTACTGATATGCCAGAGAACTCATTACTTAAAGCAACTGGTATGGCAAACATGAGTTCAATGGGTATGGAGTTAGAAGAAGTTCAAGAACTTAATTAGATTCTACAGACTGGTTTCTACTATACTTCATATTAAAATTGAATAAAAAAGAAGGAGCAGAATTTAATCTGCTCCTTTTCTTTAATCTTTATTTTTAAATATATCCCAGTTATAAACATCATCTGGCTCAAAATTTGCTTTAAAGCTTTCTCCATTATCAAGAGAAGCTCTAACACGACGTACTTCTTCTTTTCTTTTCTCTTCAGTTTCTTTAATCTTAAATTTATAATAATCTTCTATTGCCTTAGCTGCTCCGTAAGTAGAGCCGCAAAGCATATTAAATAATGTGTTCATTATAATTCCTCCTTAATTTTCAAGACAATCTTCACAGAGTCGAACTGTAAGTTTCACAACTTTTCCTAAATTTAATTGCTGAAATTGTCTTTCTCATCTTTTCTATTAATATTATATTATAATTTTTTTAAAAAGTCAAATATAATTCAATTAAAAAAGTTTCAATCCATTGACCTCAATTAACCAGTTTCTTACAATTTCACCAGTTTCGTTTGAATCAAAGCAAACCGACTTTTTAGTGAATAATTGAGCAATGAGTTTGTGAAGCTCTGTTGGCTGGTCTTTTAAGAATCTAACGTGGCAAACAGATGTTGAGAAGTTATCTGAATAGAGCGGCGTTAAATCGTCAATTTCAATATCCTTTGTTTGTGGGTGAATGAAGATGAAAAGGTCTTTACAATTCTTCTTATTAATTGGGTGAATAATTTCGCCGCATAAGAGCTGTTCACCAAACTGAATATAGAACTTTGCCAGTATATCTTCTTGGAAAATTTTGTAAGGTGGTCTTGGATAGAACATTAACTCCCATTGACCTGTTCTAATCATTTCAAGCTATGGGTTGTCAAAAGCAAAGTATTTAGAAGCAACCTTTTCAGTAGCCTTAACAGGGTCACAATATTCAACTGCAACAGTTAAGTCAGAGTTGTTATAGGTGTAAAAGTTAATCTAACCTTGCGGCATTGAATCGACATCATTTAAGCCCATTTCTTTGAAGTATGGGCAGTAACGGTTGACGGTGTTTGCGAGCATGTATATGATAGTATTGCTTCTATTACGAATTAAAGATGATAGAAGGTTACAGTAAAGAACAAACTCATTCTGTAAATAACCGGCTCTTGTAGCAAACTCATCGAAACAAATTAAATGGATTTCGCCGCGGTCCTAACCTTTTGTGTGTTCTGCTGTATTAATTGATGCACTTACGCAGAAAGCTGTTGGGTCCTTTTTGGTTATTGCACCGTCTTCATCAATGTAACATAAGTGGAACTCTTTCGCTCTGTAGAAAACCGAGTTATATTCGCCGCCAGAAAGCTCTTTAATTAAGTCATATTGCGGCGCAAAGAGAGAGCTAATATTCTTTGGAGTAATATCCTCTTCATATCGTCTTATGTATGCCGCACGCTCACCACGGGAGAAATAGTTCTCGACAATGTGGCGACAGACGCTGTATGTTTTTCCGTTACTACGTTGACCAATAATCATCCTATAAACGGCGTTAGTGTCGTCTATGGGCTTGATATCATAGAACTACTTAATTTCTTTTTCTTCAAGGGCTTCATCATTAATTCCCTTCTTCCGTTTAAACAGGTTTTTCCAACTAAATTTCATTCAGATTCCTCCTTATCAATTCCATTAATTCCATAAGACATTACAACCTTTTCAACTTTGAATTGTCCATTCTCCATTGTTAAATAGGGCTTAATAATTCCTTTTGGTATTATTGGGTTTTCACTATCGAGATAGAGAAAAGCTTCTATTGGCTTCTTGTTTTTGAAAAACTCTTTCCAAGCCTTTTCTCTACATCCTGCAAATTTACACACGATTTCGCCGCAATGCTCATAGACATAAACCTTTTTACCAAACTGGATGAAGTTAGGATAATACCCTTCATACTTCCATAAGCCTATCTTAGTATTAATAAATCCTGCGGCGGCGTTTTCTTCTCTTATTTCTTTATTACGTTCTGCGAATATACGTCTTGAATGGCGGCAGTTTGTTTTAATTCCATCAGTGTCCACTGCTATATATTCAAAGTTAAGTTTCTTCATCATTCTTATAATTTCATAACGGTTTCTGGCAAGCGCATGGTATGAAAGAGGAGCATTAATATATGAGATAAGCCAGAAAGATTCTTTTCTAACATCGTCATTACTATCAATACTCTCTTTTAAAGCCAGTCCCTTGCCATAAAGAATTTTAAGCTGTTCTTTAATCATCTTTTCAGCAGGGTCTTTCTTCTTCTTTAAATACTTTCTCTTTCCATACAACTTAACAATTTTCTTTCTAAGCGCCCAGTCAAGATAGCCAATTTCATCACAAGTATAAACAGCATAAATGCGCCAGTTTAATTGCTCCTTATATGAGCTTAGCTTTTTACCAAACTGTTCCATGCATTTGTAGTCATACTGTTCAATAAAGTAGTAGTATGAATCCTCAAATTCATAAGGCTCAAGACCAATAATTTTCATTTTAACATCACTTTTCATGACGAGGAAGAACCATTTATCTTCTTTGATTAAGCGAGAAAGTTCTTTAGCTTCAACCTTATAAGGTCTACTTATTGGGAAATCATTACAACGAACAAATTGAGAGCCATAAGCTTCATTAATATCAAAGCCCCTTACTCCATAAATCCATTCTCTTAAATAATTTTCATTACAAGCAATTACACCATTCTTCGGCGCGTGTTGATAAAGTTGAAATAGCGGCAAGCTAATAGAACGGCAGATGCTCTCATGTCTCATTCTTACAGATGACATTTCACTAAAATCTTTATAGAAAAGTTTAAGGTCGCCATTACCAAGACTGAAACGAAGCTGTGTCCAAGTTTTAAGTCCTTGCTCTTGTCTCATTTTGATAAAATTAACCATTGCCGTGATATTAGATTCATTTTCCCATTGATAGGTTATTTTTAAATCATTAATTGATTCGCCGCAAATCAAGTCAAAGTTTCTGAACTCAAGGTCTTTGTTATAAACAGTTGCTTTTATAATTTCGCACTTACCATTTCTAAATTTCTTAAATTCTTCAACTTCAAGGTCTTTGCCAAGAAATTGAAGGTAAACGGCGACAAGGTTAACCCTTGTCGTCCATATTACCAAACGTCTTTCATTATCATAATTTTTGCGGCGGCAGTCTTTCTTCTTAACTATCTCACTAAAAATAGATTTGAGAGGTTTATAGCCAAAGCCGCTCTTAATTGTGCCATTTAAATAAAGAGTCCAATTTAAATTATCATCAAAATCTAAACAGCAAAGGTCTTGTAGGTATTCGATAGTCTAATTCTTAACCTTCCAAGGCTTATTTGTTGTGATTTTTAATAACTCCATTTTAATCTCCCCATTAAATATCGTCAGGAATTTCTTCTCCTTGTGATTGTTTTGTTTCAACTTCACGCTTAGCTTCCATATAACTAATACCCTTTTCAATAGCTATATCATCAATTTTAAGAACATCTGTTGAATCCCAAACTTCTCTTAAATCTGCCGCCATGAAATCGAGTTCTCTCATTACACGAGAATATTTGTCATGAGCACTTTCTCCTTTTGTAGCGCCAATATTGGAAGTATCAGTGACGAAATCAAGTTTTAAAAGACCTTTTAAACCTAACATTCCTGATTTAATTTTTGAAACAGTTGCCTTAATCTAAGACTACTTAATCTGTTCTGCTTCAATAGCATTTAGTAAAACAGTACGTACATCTCCTGTCTAAATTCCTGTTCTTGGAGGTTTAATTGATAGTGTACGAAACTTTTGAGAATACTGTGCAATTTCATTTGTTGCTTCTTCTGCAAGCTTTTTTGTTTCAGCCTTTAGCTCTTTAAGATAAGACTAAAGCTCTTTTTCATTCATTGCGAATAAGTCCTTCATTTAACATCACTCCGTTAAAATTGAATATTATTTTTGGGACAACAAGTTATCCCATAAGTATAAAACCGCCGATAAGCAAACCAAGCGGAATTAAAGTTGGTGCAAAGACTATACCCCAGCCAATTGCACAAATACTTGCCAGCTTTAGAATGCATAAAACAACTGAAACTATAAAACCAGCTTCAATACCAATTGCTCCGAGAAATGCTGTTAGTATTCCCAGCCGCCACTTTAATTTCTTTTTCATTATTAATTCCCCCTATATGATTCTTATTCTTTGATTTGGCTGATTGCTTGATTAATCACCCATAAAACACTTTCTAACTGACAATCCTCAATTACTGTTGCTGCCCTACCATCAAAGGTTGTAGCATGAGAATTGGCTTTGAGAATCTCTAACATTTCAATTGTTTCATTTTTAATATCCATTGTTAGTCCTCCTTAATTAAGTTTTCTGCAATATCGTCTTCGTATGTTGCGACTGGATTGCCGCCTTCCTGTTTTTCTTCAACTCGACTCTTTAAATAGTCATAGTAGTTGTTTCTTGTGCGGTAGTAAGTTGCTCTACTATAGCCATAGTTCATGAATTCGTCTTTGTCAGGTAATCTGTTAAGCTTGTCTACTAACTCAATAAATGCGCCAAGTGCTGTTAACTTTTTAGTCATATTAATTCCTCCTTTAAGTGCCATTGTCTCATTTTTGATACTTTTTCCTTTAAAATATTGGGCAAGCACATGGCACTTAAGCTTGCCCTTTAAAGGAGAATAAATAATGGAGAGAAATCATATCCGTGATTTCCTTTACCATATAATAAGTAGATTTAAAAGCGTTCCACTCAATAAAAAAAATAACAAAATCGAGTCAAAGTTTTGATTGACCTATAAAACCTTGAATTTTTAGGAGAGAGCGAGAATAAAATAAAAGGAGTGAATTTTCACCTCTGTAAAAATTCATTTAGAAGATTACACTCTCTCCTCATCTTCTGTAATTATATTATATCATGAATTTGAGAAAAAGTCAAGTTTTTAACTCAAATCTCCTTCTCAATTATAAGCTCATCATTAATATAAACTTTAAGTGTTCTTGCCTTAGTAGAGCCAAACTTAGTTCCTCTTTGGAAAGAATTAATGAAGTCTCTTCCGTTTCTTTCATCACCATGCCAGAAATTGTTCTTGTAGCCGCCCAAGTGTCTTATATCAACATGGCAAGCACCTTCCATCATACCAATGCCTCCGAAGCCAATTCTTTCAGCGGCTTCAGCAATATCTTCTGCTGTATAGTAAGAACCGTCTTTCTTCTGAACTCTAATGTCTGCGGCATAGCCTATTGTATGTGCGTCATCAGTTGAACCACCAACTCTTACAGAATGAGTTGGACATCGGTATCCGCTGTTAATATAAATTGCCTTTGCGTCCATTAGAGTAAAAAGCTTTTCAAGAAGGTCAACCAAACGTTGGTCAATCTTATTACCGCCGCAACCGCAAGGGCACTGAAACTCACTTGAATCAAAGTGTTCACTTAATTTCATTAAGTCTCGCCTCCTCAAGTTTTAAAACTCTCTCATTTAAGCCGCTTAATTCATTTTTAAGAGAACCTACATCGTCTCTCAATCCTTCTAATGCGGCAAGAGTTTTCTCTGAATTAGAATTTTGAGTTCCCATTAGTTCAATAATTTTCTCCTAATGCTGATACTCAAGAGCCTTATTCTCATTTTTGCCAAATAATGCTTTAATAACCTGGACGGCGGCGGTCCCAAGACCTGCGAGACCGCCCAGTGTAGCGCTAATAACAGCAACTGAAATAAAAACTTCGCTCATTCATCATCAACTCCAAACAGTTAACAAAAGCTCATTGTTAAGCTCAGAACAGAACTCAATAACAATATCCCAGAAAGGAGCAAGTTCAAGTTCTTTCTGAATCATATCTTCCAAGATAACTGAACCTTTATTGCCCTCTTCATTAAACTTCTTAAAGTGACCACTGTTTGTAGCTTCAACATTACTTACATTGCCGCCCTCAGAAGTAGTATAACCATTAAGTCTTCCTTCTGCCGCGTCGTCATAAGTTGTAGTATAGTTCTTTGAAGTAGGCTTATTATTTGGGTCTGTGTACTGTTGTGAAGTTGTTAATCTTCCATCTACATCGCCATTAGTTGAATCCTTACCCCAGTCAGTTATAGTTAACTTACCATCTGAATCTAAACCAATTGTTGCCTGTGGAGCACCACCACCAAGCTCTTCTGATTTTCTCCAGAAGTCTGCAAGTGGGTTGTAAGTGATTCCCAAAGTCTGAATGAGTTTTAAATACTTCATTGATTTAAATTTACAGAACCAATCCACGCGGCGGCAGAAGAATTCATTAACAGTTGCATAGCCGCTATTTAAAGTTGCATCGTCAACTGTGCCACCAATTGAAAGAGAGCTTCCATCATAAATTGGGAAGTATATATAGCGAGTGTTAAACGCATCGTAGTAGTAATCTAAAAGGTCCTCATATGTGCAAATTGTAGGATAGGATTTTGTCTGACGACTAACAGGGTCAGTATATGTGCCAAGTGAGCCGTCAAAGAATTTTGCTATCTTCTTAAATGCGTTAGTGAACTTGGTTAACTCATCGTGGTAAGGCTCGCCTTCTTGTGTATTGTCGTGCTGACCTTTAACCCAAATGTAAAGTTCTGCAAAACTTACATAGAAAATTGGAGTGCGAAGTCTGCCGCCCATACCATAATTTCTCATTGAGCTTGGCATTTTAGGTGTGTAACTCATTCTTCATCCGCCTCCTTATCTTTCTTTTCTTCTTTATTTTCTTCCTTAACTTCAACCTCTTCAAGCGCAGTTTTATCTTCTTGAACTTCGTCTGGAGTTGAAGCTTCGCCGCCTTCCTCAGGTTGAACTGAAAGGTCTTCTCCTAAAGTTGCATTAGCAGAACCAGGATAGAAAATTTCGTCATTAAGGTCAACACTAATTGAAGTGCCAAAAAGCTCGTTAATCTGTTCAACAGCTTCCTGTCTTGCTTTCAACATTGACCAAATATTGATGTCATAGCAGCCACTCATCATTTGAGTTTCAGCTGTATTAACACGTTCTCTTTTAAGGTTGCCCTAATAGCCAATACCAATTTCATTATAGAAGTTCTATAGAATTGAAGCATGAGCTTCTATTAGGTTAAGAAGAGTGTTGTTCTATCCTGTTGAAGCAACTGGTAGTGCATTGACCTTGTTTAAAATATCTTGGCTAACAACCTTATAAGGTTTACCCTGATAAATGTTCTGAAGAATAAGTTCTGCTGAACGAGCAAGCTGGTCATTATCTGCAACAAAGACCTGACTAACTCTTCCGTTGATTTGACTTATATTAAAGCTTGATGTATTATCTGCAAGCAAGCCGGCTGTCTGATAAATGAGTGGTGATAGACCACCTTCCCATCCATTAAGGTCAACTGCTGAGTTACCCATTATAATGCCGTCTAAGCCTTCAATTGATTTTGAATCATCTGCTTGTCTAATTCTAACTTCTTTTGAACCAAGTATAGGGTTCGCAATAATATAGAACTAAGGCTTGTAATAAACGTTTGGTTCGCCGCCTTGGCTACCATTCAATGCATAAAGTTTGTCTTTAAACTTTGTAAAACAAATTGTTCCTTTAAGTAAAAGTGTTAACTCTAAGAAGTATGGGTCTATAGAATCTGGTAGTCCTTCCCACTTAAACAAAGAACTAACCTTGTTAATTAAGAGCTTAGTATAGAGTTTATAGTTCTACTCTACATCACAAACACCAATGTAAGGTATAGGATTGTATAACATTAAATTACACCTCCTCATTAATATTTAATTCCTCCCTCTATATCTAATGTATCCATTCTATATATATTATACAATAAAATACAACAAAAGTCAATACCTTAACTACTTATCCTATCATTACATTAACAATTTGAATAGAGTTGTATTGTTCTATGTGTATTGTGTTATGTTATTATATTGAATGTATATGTGTGTG
>Ga0326513_10002580_pt1 | contig 13337 bp, 15 predicted proteins | sample 2_2465_0518_D_FD_203654 | JGI IMG/M metagenome (GOLD analysis project Ga0326513, IMG submission 203654) | Bovine rumen microbial communities from UC Davis, California, United States - 2_2465_0518 | ecosystem: Host-associated > Mammals > Digestive system > Stomach > Rumen | place: USA...
CCCGGCGGGTATTAAATTATTGACAAACCATTTTTTATTTGATATAATAACGCTTGTGGATCAAGCGAAACGCTCCGCCTCGGCAACTCTCAGCCGTGTAAAAATATGAGAGAATACGCAGGTATGGCGGAATTGGTCGCGTTGCGAGCGCTGCCGGCGGCAGATGAAGCGAGCAAAAGCGAGGTTTGAAATAAGGAGTACAAGGAAGTGCTTTAGCACGACGCGGTACGACTATATTTCAAGCGGGACACACCGCGCATGGTTCAGGTTACACCACGTCGGTGAACTTGCAAAATCACGTTTTTTACTTGCAAAAAATTAAATATGCGGATATGGCGGAATTGGCAGACGCGCATGGTTCAGGTCCATGTGAAAGCAATTTCATGCAGGTTCAAGTCCTGTTATCCGCACCAGTATGAGTGTTCATAACGGATTTATGTTATGGACACTCATTCTTTTTATTCAATTTCATCCGGTTTGTATGTGGTGAGCAGGTTTTGTGCCTGCACACCTTTTTTCTTATGCGGATTTAGCTGTGGGGATATACTCCACGTCTACGCCTTTTCGGGTGTTGGCTTTGTAGTTCTCGTCTTCTGATGACGGTAGCTCCAAGTAGCCGACAAAACGATAATAGATCACAATGCGTTGAGTGTAGTTCTTTTTGCCGCCTTCTTTTTCGTACACATCAATGTGGTCAATAAGCTCACGGAGCATTGGTGCTGTCAGTGAATCCATCTCCATAAACTTTCTGACAGCTTTAAGGAAATCGTCCTTGTTTTGCTCCATTTCGCTGATTTTGGCAAGGCGTTCCTTGTACTCAAAAATCTTTGTTTTCAGTTCAAGGCGTTCAACCTCATATTTGTGCGACAGCTCCATATACATCTCATCGCTCAACTTGCCGGATACATTGTCCTCGTAGGTTTTTGCGAAAAGAGAAGTGAGCATTTCATTTCGAGCGGTTGCCCGATTGAGCTCTGTTTCCAAGGTTTTCTGCTCCGCCAACATATCGGCGTTAGTTTTCTCGGCAAGAAGCTTTGCAAATTCTTCCTCGTGAGATTCCAAATACTTTGCTAAACGGCGAAGTTCTAACATCACTACCTGCTCAATGGCATCGGCTCGGATATAATGGCGGGTTTCGCAATTCCCACGGGTATCCTTCTTATAGTTGGAACAGCTGAAATAATGGATTTCCTTGTTGGTAGTATTCGTGTGATACCATAATTTGCTGCCGCAATCGGCACAGTAGAGAAAATCACAAAACATATTCTTCTCGCCGTTTTCTTGTTTAGGAGCACGGCGCTTTGTCTTTACGACAAGCGTCTGCACCAACTCAAAATCATCACGGCTAATAATTGGCTCGTGAACGTCCTTGAAGATTACCCAATTCTCTTTTGGGTTGTCGTAACGTTTCTTATTCTTATAGGATTTAGAATACGTCTTGAAGTTGATGATATCGCCGCAATACTCCTGTTGGGTTAGTATTTTGGTAACAGTGGTTTTGCACCACTTGTATTTGTTAGGCTGCGTTACCTTACCGCCTTTTCGGATACCTTTTTCTCGCCAATACGCCATAGGAATTAGTACCTTGCGCTCCTGCAAAATACGTGCGATTGTTTCATTGCTTTTGCCTTCAAGCGCCATTTTGAAGATATCACGCACGACCTGCGCAGCTTCGGGATCAATGATCCACTTCTTGGGATTATCGGGAGATTTGATATATCCATATGGCGGCGGAGCTAACGGCTCGCCTGTACTGCCTCTAATGCGATAGGATGAGCGGCATTTCTTGCTGATGTCCCTTGCGTAAAACTCATTCAGTACATTCTTGAACGGCGCAATTTCGCTTTCGCCTTCATCGCTGTCTATATTGTCATTAACGGCAATGAACCGAACATCTCTGTCGGGGAAATAGGTGTCCATATAATATCCGACCATATCGTACCGCCGTCCGAGACGGGACAGATCTTTGACAATCACGGTTGAAATATATCCGAGGTCAATGTCCTCGATCATCTTCTGAAAACCGGGACGCTCGAAATTTGTACCGGTATAGCCATCATCAACATAGTATCGGGTATTGGTCAGCCCATTTTCCTTTGCGTAACGTTTTAACAATTTCTTTTGATTAGCGACCGAGTTACTGTCGCCTTCTACGCCGTCATCACGGGACAGGCGGCAGTACAAGGCGGTAATGCCAGCCTTATCCCGTTTCTTCTTCGACTGCAATGTTGTCCTCCTTTCCGGCAGCCGAACACACATTTTCTGCTGCCATAGTATCATTTTCCTCGGTGACTATCAAATGTGCGAAATCACTTGTGAGGATTCTTTTTACACAGGTTGGAAAAGAGGTGTTGTCCTCTTTCCGTCCTGTATGCTTGAACGCCGCTGAAACAATGTAGGTAGCGCCGTTGACCTTGTATTCTTGCTCTTCGCCGTAAAGCGACTGTATAATGCTCATTATCGTTCCCCCCTGTTGCGCTGCCTGCGCCTATAATCGTCCTGCGCTAATTTGAGTAAGCGCTTGTAAATATCCTGTGGTGTGTATTTCTTCGGGAAATACTTGCTTAGTTCATCGAGCTGGAAACTGATTTTCTCACGCTGATTCGGTTTTTCCTCGGATATGATTCTTGATATGGTTTCGCTGTCAAGTTTACCTGCCTGAGAGAGCTTCTTCATTTGGATTGCTTGTGAGAGCGAAGGCGTTTTGTCCTCCAACTCTATTGCTTCAAACAAATCCTTCTGCTCATATTCGGTTAGATAGGATAGCTCCACGCCGACAGAAAAGGCTATGCGCTGTTCATCTACCATTTTGAGAATATCGGGGATGAGCTTAGTTAGACGGATATAGCGTTTTACTGTATCTTTGCTGGTTCCCTCCTGTTCGGCAATCAGCTCAGTCGATAACTTCGGTGCAAATTGCTCCGAAGTAAGATCAGTACGCTTACCTTGATGATTGAGCGCGTCTGCTTTCAACTTGTAAGCATAGGCTTTCTCGCTCGGAAGAATATGCTCCCTGTGGAGATTACTGTCCACCAGCATAATCGCCGCTTCGTCACGGCTGACGGGACGAATAAAGGCAGGAACTTCTGCAAGCCCTGCCTTCTGCGCCGCACGGAAGCGGCGGTGTCCGGATATGATTTCGTATTCGTCGGTCGTGTTTTCCAACGGGCGGACGATCAGCGGCGTCATAATGCCCTGCTGCTGAACGCTCGTTATAAGATTGTTCATTTCATCATTGTCGAGCACCTGATACGGGTGGTCTCTGAATTCGTGTAATTTGTTGATTGATATATTGGTCATCGTTCATAACTCCTTTGTTTCGTTTTATTTTGGTGATAATATTTGTACTTGTATCTGCCTTGCTCCAGCTGCTTTTCCTGTTCGATCAAAGCACGGAGTCGAGGCACTTTGTTTTCAATGCGCTCGCAGATGATGAGCTGCTTGCGCAAGGGTGTTAGCTTCTTTGTGATTTCTCTGCATTGTTCTTTTAGAGAATTATTTTCTTCGGGTGTTTTCGCTCTGCGTATTCGGTTACGGATATGCTGCCGCTCGGTTTCATAGGCTTTGATTTGCTCAGCGATTTCTTTTCTGCAAGATACAAAATCCTCTGCGCATTCCACATTGTGGTCACGGAGGAAATGATATTCCGCAAGCGTTCGGTCAAGATTTCTGATTTCTGCCCGCAGCTCTGGTGATACCGGACGGTAATCACGCTTTTGCACGTTGTTGCCCGTGATAAGCTTTGCTATCGTGATAATCAGGTCGAAAAGTGCCGTGATAACATCGGGCTCTGTTCTTTTCTCAAAATCTCTGATTCTCACTATAAGCGGCTGGCGCTGATAATACGATTTCGGAGTATAGGAATAGAAATCCACAAAGTATTTATCCTCACGCTGAGATTGCAGTCGCCCGAGTATCGCTTCTCTGGAGTAATCCTTGCCGAGACTGCTTAATCTGACAGGTTTCCGCCAGTCGGGAGCGATTACGGAAGGATGCTGATATTTGAAATTTCGGACAAACTGATAGCCGAGCGACCGCAGATATAATTCAAAATCAAACGGCTTGATCGTACAGGCTAATGCTTCATCAACATCGTGACGCAGCATATCTTTGTGTGGTACTCGTCCGCTCTTGCGTACCCAATACGCCTTGTCGCCGCCGTAGAACGGAGAGTTTTCGATCACGGATTTCCCGTGCTCACGGCAGACCTCGTCTGAAATTTCACGCAGCTTGTAATGGTCGGAAATATGATTTTCAAACTTCCGTCCGGTGCGGAACGATACACTGTTTACGACGATATGATTGTGTAGGTTTGCCGTATTCAAATGTGTCGTCACAACTATCTCATAGTCATCGCCCCACATACGCTTGGCGGTTTCAATGCCGATACGGTGCGCTTCTTCGGGTGTGACTTCTCCAGCCTGAAAGCTCTGATAACCGTGATACGCAACATTGCCGCCAAGTTTACCGTAACGCCGCTTTGTGGTCATCATCTGTTCATAGGCTCGTTTCTTCGAGCAGTTGATACCGCTGACGTACATTGTTTGGTCGGTTTTGTCGCTATTCTCAACGTAATTGAGGGTAGCGGCTAAGTCATCATCAAGATATTTGCGCTCGATAGTTTTATCAGGATTTTCAGCGTAATTGATAACATCTTTTAGCCGTACCTTGACGGGCCAGAAGCCTGTTGTTGCCACGTCGTTACCTCCTTACAGATTTGCTTGGCGGTAGATTTTTCGGGCAAAAGCAACTGTTGTTGGATTTCATCAACTGTTTCAATCAGCTTTCGCTCTGTATCGGGCGAAACCTTGTCAGCGACTTCATCACATAAGCGGCAGAGCATTTGATAGAAATGAAAAAAGACATCAGGCAGCACCGTCCTCGGCGCATACCCCAATGTCCTTTGTCTGACATATTCGGACTGAGATAAGCCGCAGCTCTCGGCGAGCTTGGCTATCTTCTTTTTCTCGGACTGCGTAACACGCAGCTCGATTCTTGCTTTTTTATCGTTCAATAATATACCTTCTTTCTTCGGGTGTTAGGGTTTCCCTAAAGATTTACAACAGCTTTGGGGCTGTTGTATTTGGAATTTGCCGTACAAATTCCCTGCTTGCTACAGTATAAGACACAGCCACGGAGTGCTATTTCTACCGTTCGGCTGTGCCTTATACGTTGTATATAGCTGTCTTAATAAACCTAAATATCTCGGTGACAAAAATGCTGTCAGTTTTTCGACAAATGTCGCCGGAAACAGCGAGATTTGTACTGTATAATAAAAGCGGTGACATTGTGCCTGATTTTCGGCTATCTTGTGACGGCAAAAGTGTCGCCTAAAAGCCCTCGAGGAATTCGAGCATATTTTCCTCGGCAGCGCTGTCTATTTCCTCTGAAATAGGAACAGCCTGCTGCAGTTGAGCAACAGGCTGAGTCAGCGTGAGCAGATTCAGCAACGGCGTCAGAGCTTTCAGGTTATCCTCGATAGTAGCGGTAACTCGGTCAAGAAAGCTATTTTCCGTCTTTCTCTCCTCTACCAAATCAAGATATTCATTGATAGAGCGTATTGCTTCCTTACTGATGGAGCGCTCTGAATTTTGCAGATATTCATATACCCGCCTATCCGCTTCAACGTCCAAGTTGAGGCGGAGTTTTAAATTCTTGATCATACCGCACCGCCGTTCTTATTGAGCTTTGTGTAGGCGATATACTCATAGCCCTTTGCCGTAGCGCAGATGTCGGAATTAATGAATACTCTGTCTTTGTCATACTCTCCGAAATGACGAACTAAACAACCGCCGCCACCGACAACATACAGCTTCATCAGCTTTGGGTTGTAATCGTGCTCACGGAGCTTGCGGAATATCTCAGCGGTATAGACTTTTGCCGACGTAATAATCGTATCAAGATATTCCCCGTCGATATCCGCTGTGCCTTTCTTGAGGACTTCGGTAATTATACTCTCGTCAAGGTTGGTGTGGTGCTCTCTCATCATCGCTTCACGGACAGCGATGGTGCATTGATACACGCCGTATTTCTCGGTGAACATATTGAGCATATCTGGCTTGCGGTCGGAAATCTTTAAAAGATTCATTGTACCGTTGCCGATGTCGCAGAGCATTGTCGTTCCCTTGAATTCTCCGAGTCTTTCGGCTATCGCCGCAAAGCCCTGCGGAAACACATCAGCGCCGATTATCTCGATATGATAATTAGTCCTGCGGAAATTGAAATCAATCGTCCGGTGTTGGAGCAGATATTTCTTGAAATCCTCCTTCTGACGTGTTACCCAAGTCAGCGGAAGCCCGGCGGCTATATATACCTTTGCGTCTGTAACACGCTCACGGTTGAGCTCACGGGCAATAGCGGCGAGCGTGAAAATATAGTAATCCTCGTCAGTAAATTTGTCCGCCGTAAATTCCTTGTGACCAACGCCGATGGAATAATACTTGTTATCCCAAACGAGCAGGTCGTTGGTGAACGGCGGCTCGATATCACTTTTGATTACGCCTGTCTGGAAACAGCAGTTAGCGGTTTTGATATTGCCGTAACCGTGGTCGATACCGATAATCGTAAAATCGTTTAGTGTTTTCATATAATCATCCTTTCAGTTTTTCGTTGTAGGCGAGTATGTCGCCATAGAGTTTTGGGAAAGCAGGCAATACACATTTCAAAAGATAGTTGCAGTATATGCCATACTTACTGATCAGCTGCACACAGCTGTGTTCTTCGCCGTCGTCGAGCAACAGGCAGTTGTCATCAATGCAGTTGCAGCACGAATGACGAACAATGCGGTTTACTCTGTCGGACAGCTCTTCGGTAATTTTCAGTACCATAGCTTGTACCTCCTTTCGTGTATTATTGAGGGCTTTTCGTCCCTCTACTGTATTAAATACACGAAAATCCGAAAACTTAGGGTTTTAAGAAAACATAGTGAAAATCAAAAAGAAAACATTAAAAAACGGCTTGAATACTGAACAATCAGAATTCGAGCCGATATTTTTATAATTTGGAAAACATAAATTTCAAAAAAATTTTCAAAATCGGAGCAAAGGGCGTTTTATGGGACACCTGTTTTGATAGACTTGATAGTGAGGAGGTGTTGATTATGGAAAAAATCAGTTTTTTCAGCGCCGATTTTCGTGACGGAAGAATACGGATCGGCAACAAAACTTACCCTGCTGGTACGTTCGCTACACACCTTTTGAATCAATATTATAATGATGATACGGCGGCTCGGTTGGCTGTATACAAACAATACAGCTGGCATTTATACGATACAATCTCTGTCGGTTATCTTGATAACAATGATGTTTTACGCTCCGGGTGGGAGATCCAACAAATCTTAAAAACCTTGCCCAAGCTGCAACCGTTCACTAAGCTGGATGTTGAAGCAGAGCGTATTAGAATATCTGAACTTTTTACAGAGGATAACGCAAGCTTTATCCGAGAGTATTTCAATGCAAAGGCTCAAATATTAGCGATGGGAATCAATGAATCTGCTTTGGATTTGCTCCCGATTGAAATAGATAAAGTTCAGCAAAAAACAGCGGACAACCTACTTAATGATATGATAACAACGCTGACTTTCTATGATCGTATCAGCAACGATATGAGGGAAGCATTTGAGGGCTTAACCGAGTTCTGCGACAGGCTTGATGAAGCGGAACGCTTCGATGAGGCACACCTATTACCGATTGCGCTGGACATATTCGGCAACGAAAAGCTTGATGTAACATCCGAGTACGTCGCAATGCGAAAGACAGCTAAAAGCAAAACGATGGTTACGGCGAGAAGGATGTTTTTTGATAATTACTACAGCTTTGTTCTGACGGATTTCTTCGAGGGCTTGCGCTACGGTCATTATCCGAGAAGGTGTCCAATCTGCAAGCGATATTTCCTGATGACTTCTGCACGGCGGCAAGTGTATTGCAATGGAAACGCCCCATACACACTGAAAGGCAAGCCCATTACTTGCCGAAAATATGCGGCGAGGATGAAGGAAAAGGAACTTTCCGAAGGCAATCCTATCAATCCTATTTACAAAAGCCGCTGTTCTGCGATTCGTGTGGAACAAAAAAGAAGCACCATCACAGCAGAGTTTGCTGCAATGGCGCTGAAGATTGCGAAAGAGTATTGGCAAAAGGCGAAGTATGATGACAGTTACGCTAACGGTCAATTCAAAATTGATATGAAGCGTGAGAATTTGTACAAAGAAACGGACAGGAGAATCAAGCAAAAGTGAGCCATATCGAGAAAAAAGAATTTGAAATATACCGCATTACTCCGCCACCGCCTCAACGGGACTTGCAGGAGTATATTCGGCTGTATGTTCAATCCGGCGACGACAAATATTTCTATTGGTTCCTACACTATTACGAGCCGACGCTAAATGAAAAGGCGAAGTCCTTTAGGAATAAATATTCAATGGAAGAACACTTTGCCGATATAAAGCAAAGCCTTGTAACAGGCTTATGTAAGGCTCTGATGAAATACGATATTACCATAGCTCCGTTTCTACCATATGCTCAGAGGTATATGGAGCGTGAGGTGCATAACTATATCCGCACAATGCGGACAGGCTATTCCGTGCAGAGCGAATTTGAATACGCCCGGCTACGTAAAGTGATGGATATTTTCAATCATTCAGGTGGTGAGTTTACGGAGGAAACCATTTCGCAAGTCGCAACGCAAATCGGTGAAAGCTATGAGAAAACAAAGTCCATCATTGAGGGCGGTATTCTTACTGAAAACTATGTAGATATTCAGAGTAACGATGAGGACGACACAGGAACGACCGACTTTCTTCTGCCGGATTCCTCGCTCAATCCCGAAAATATCTATTTCAAGCAGGAGCTTTATGATAAACTTAACGAAGCCTATGACAGCTTGGAATATACAGAGAAAATAATGCTCGCCCAACACCTCGGCTTTTGCCCGGAGTGTTTCAGCACTCGCTACGCTGACAAAACCGATTTGGACGAAAACGATAAGCCAAAAGAAAAGCCAATCAAACCGCTGCCCTATACCGACATCGCCACCGATCACGGGTTTAGTGATGCGGATACTGCGAAGAGGGTTTGTGGTAATGCAATAATAAAGCTTCGTAAGAAGATATAGAAAAGCGAGCAATAATCCCCATATCATTTTTTGACAAATTATCGCCAAAACACCTTTTTACCACAACAAAAAGCAACGAAAATGTTGTTTTGAAAAAATTTATATGGTATAATATTACTAATTATATGCATTTGTATCGAAATAGGAGAATTATTATGGCATCTACTCTTTTCAAAAATGTTCCAAGCAAAGTCGGAGACATCATAAATGATGTTATGACAGGCAGAATCGGTCTGCCTGACCTTCAACGCCCTTTTGTTTGGAGAGATAATAAAGTTAGAGAGTTACTTGACTCTATGATAAAAGGATATCCTATCGGCTATATTATGCTGTGGGAATCTCCAAATAATTATGAAACGAAGAAAAGCGGAATCGGTTCTAATGAAAAAACCTATGACGAACCGAAAGAATTAGTTATTGACGGGCAGCAAAGATTAACGGCATTAGTAGCCGCTATGTATGGCGTTAAGGTAAAAGATAAGAATTTCAAAGAACGTGAAATCAAAATCTCCTATAATCCCTTGACAAAGGAATTTGCTGTATGGTCTTCTGCTTACGAGCGTGATACTGAGTGGTTGTCTAAAATATCAGATGTATTTATAGCAGATAAAAACCATTCTGTAATTTCACTTCGCAAAAAATTCATCAAAGAAGCTAACGAAGGCAGAACAAAAAAGAATTTACCTGAGTTAACGGACGAAGAAGAAGAGTCAGTTGAGCAGAACATTAATGAGCTTTTGAATCTGTCGCAATATTCTTTGCCAACATTAGAGATAAACTACAATGCAGATGAAGAAGATGTTGCGGATATATTTGTTCGTGTCAACTCCGGCGGACAAAGTTTGACAGAGAACAATTTTATTCAAACTCTTATCTCTGTTTACGAAAACGAAACCAGCGATCAAATCAATGATTTTTGTGAGAAATCCCGTATTCCTGCTGATAATACATCTTACAATAATATCTTAGCAGTTGAACCTTCTCACTTAATTAGAATGGCTGTTGGTGTAGGTTTCAGACGAGCAAGGTTAAGATACGCTTATATGCTTTTGCGTGGTAAGAACTTAGAAACCGGTGTATTTTCCGATGAAGAACGCCAAGCGAATCTTGACAAATTTAAGGAAGCTCTTAATCGAGTTATGAACTTAAATAACTGGCACGCTTTTATCAACATTATCGCTGAAGCGGGATATATTAGCAATAAATTGATTGCATCGGCAAACGCAGTTGTATTTAGCTATGTTCTGTTTCTTATTGCTAAGTACGATTACAAGTTGGATGCGATGAATCTGAAAAAGATAATTAGTAAATGGTTCTTTATGAGTGCTATCACTTATTTCTATACAGGTTCAACCGAAAGTGAAGTGGAACGTCAGTTTGCTGATTTGAGAACCGTTAATAATGCAGATGAGTTTATCAAATATATTGACGGAGTAATTGCAACACGATTCACCGATGACTATTTTGAATACACTCTTCCAAATGAATTGAATACAGCGGCAAGCATTTCTCCTTCTTGGAATGGATATATTGCCTCTCAAATTGTACTGAATTCCAATATGCTGTTTAGCAATACTCCTATTTCAAAATATTTTATTCTTGGTGCAAGCGGAACTAAAAACGCCATAGATAAGCACCATATTTTCCCCAAGCATTATCTTACAAATATTGGCTTTACCAGCGATCGTGAACGCAACCAGTTGGCAAACTTTACTTATCTGGACTATGCTACAAACATTGATATTTCCGATAAGCCGCCGATTGAGTATGTGAGTGATTACAGAAACAAACTGGGTGAAGACGGATATAAGAAAGCTTGTGAAGAGCACGCTTTGCCGGAAAACTTTGAAAATATGGAATATAACGAGTTTTTAGCAGTGCGCAGACAGCTTATGTCAGCTGTAGTAAAACGTGCTTTCAAAGAACTGTGTAAATAAATCGGAGGTCATATTATGGCACGAAAAAAAGCAGAAGAAAAACTGAATTTGGATGCGATACTGTTTAAGTGTCGTGATATTCTTCGTAATGCGCGCAACTCCGGTTCTTTCTTTGAGAAGCGTGATATGATGCTGACGCTGGTATTCCTGCGTTTTATCGGAGAAAAGTATGAGGACGGAATTGAAAGGCTTCGACAGGATTTAATAGCACAGGGACTTGATCCTGAAGATGAAGATATCAAAGCGGCATTTTTTGATGACCCGACATTTACCGACGGAACCTATAACCTACCAAAAGACGCACAGTGGGCGACCATTATCAATACGCCTGCTCCACAGCTGAACAAAGTATTGGATAACGCACTGAAAGTTTTGTCTGACAGCGACAAGCAGCTTAAGGGATGTTTTATAAAAGGAACGTTCACAACCAGAAATCTTGCCGCAAATGATATAAAAAAGCTTGTTGATGAAGTTAATAAAATCAGCCACAAAGCATTTGGCGAGGAAAAAGACCTTATCGGTCATTGTTATGAATACTTTCTCAAAGAATTTGCCGTTAATGCCACCAAAGAAGAGGGCGAATTCTATACACCTCACGATGTTGTTGAATTGATTGCCACAATGATCGAACCGTTTGACGGTACGTTATATGAAAGCAAGACGCAAAATTTGATACAAATTAACGATTGCCCTCTCAGGGGTGTCGCATAGGGGTTAGGGGTGTCGGTTTTACAGACCGACGCGTTTTTGTATATAGGGGATGTAGTTATGGCAACGATTACAAAGAAGCAGATGGAGGAATATGAACGTCTGCGCCGGGATCGGGACAATGGACGTGTGCTTACACCAGACGGCCTGCGGCTCATCTGTGCGGCGTATGAAAATGATCCTGAGAAGATCGGCATCCACATGTTAGAAATGCTGGCGAAGTTCAGGAATGAAGGTATAATTGACTAAATCGGAATTGACGGGGTGATAACACATAATGGAAAAAGAGACAAGAAACAGTATCATTTTGTTTTTGATATTATCTTTCGTACCGATGTGGGTGTTTAGCTACATTTATTACATTATGAAATCTGATACTATCCTCTTGGTAATGATGCTGTTACCAGCGGTTGCTTCTGTAATTACCAGAGTCGTCAGAAATGAGGGCTTTGAAAGAATGCTGCTTCGCCCTCATTTAAGGAGAAACTTAAAGTGGTATTTCACAGCATATTTTGCTCCGCCTTTTATCGCTTATTTCGGCGCAGCGGTATATTTCCTTATCTTTGGAAGTGACTTTTCGCCATTGCAATCTGCTTTTGCAATACAGGAATCAATCATATCGACTAGCGAATTATTGAAAACGCTGTGCATTTTGATTCCTCTTGCAATCATAGTGAATCCTATTATGGGAATGATACAATGTTTTGGCGAGGAGTTGGGATGGCGAGGGTATCTGCTACCAAAAATCGGAGAAAAACTTTCTCCACTTTCTGCATCTATTTTTACTGGAGTGATTTGGGGACTGTGGCACGCACCGATTATAGCAATGGGCTATAATTACGGCACAAATAATCCGATTGCCGGTATTTTTGCAATGACAGTTTTCTGTACTGTTTTGGGGATTATATCTGGATTTTTGACCTATAAAGTGCGCTCTATATGGCCTGCTGTTTTGTTTCACGCCTCTATAAATGGAATGGATCGTTGGGCTCCATCTACGCTTTTTATGTCTAAAAAACCAAATATGTTTTTGGGGCCAGATCTTTTGGGCTTTATCGGTGGACTCGGTTTCATAATTATAGATGTGGTCTTAATTATGAATATGAGAAAATGGAAGAAAGGTGAGATTTAATAACAAATTCCCATTTGTTGGGATCATCAAATTGATTATTGACCATTACATAGCCGGGAACTGACACGCGAATCAGTCCCCGGCTTTTTTCATGCTCTTTTCCTGCAGCATAGGTGCACATGCGCTGCGGGAGGAGGGCTTTTTTCGTCTCTATCAACCCTATCACCCGCGTAATGCGGAATCCAAAAGGAGGAAAAAGTCTATGGCATTTTTCAACAGCGCAGTCGGCGTACTGCAGACGCTCGTCATCGCTCTCGGTGCCGGTCTCGGTATCTGGGGCGCTATCAACCTGCTCGAAGGCTACGGCAACGATAACCCCGGTGCCAATGCTCATGTACGGTAAGGAAGCAAGCAACCGAAAACAAGAGATAGACCGCCAGCACTACACTATTCCGAACCAAAGACCAAAAGATAAGCATTGTGGGAAAATCTAAACTTTTGGATTTTCC